>Ga0210393_10000074_pt1 | contig 118370 bp, 86 predicted proteins | sample IncBWC27OmetaG_FD_160068 | JGI IMG/M metagenome (GOLD analysis project Ga0210393, IMG submission 160068) | Forest soil microbial communities from Barre Woods Harvard Forest LTER site, Petersham, Massachusetts, United States - Inc-BW-C-27-O ... | reverse complement strand
TCATCCGCTATCGTCATGATCCGAGCAACTCCGAAAGCCTCGCCGAAGACGACGTGAGCTCCTTGTTTCAGGACCACGAAGGAAATATTTGGGCCGGTCTGCATATGATGGCGCCCAACCGCTTTGCTAGACGCCCGCCGCTCTTTGAGAAATTCACACACGAACCCGGCAGCCCCAACACTTTCAGCGGAACGATGGTGAACGGTATCTATGAGGATCGCCAAGGAATCCTTTGGATTAGCGCGATTGATGCTCTTAACCGCGTTGACCGCAAGACGGGGAAATACACCTTCTATCGGATAGGAGAACCGCGAGTGAATTGGAGGCCGACTGCGATCATCGGAGATCGGTCGGGCTTTCTTTGGGTGGGCAGCGATGGCCAAGGATTATTTCGTTTGGACCCGAAGACAGGGAAGTTCAAGGTGTTCCGCCACAACCCCAAAGATCAATTTAGTTTTAGCAACGATTATGTGGTGGCGTTGCTCATCGATCATGCAGGCAGGCTGTGGGCTGCGACCTACGATGGTCTGGATCTTTTCGATCCTGCGACTTCTCGTTTTACGGTGTACAAAGCCGAAAAGGAAAACGCCACGCAGGTCGATATCGACGTCAAGGAAGATCACGAGGGAGCGCTGTGGATTGGGACCGATCGCTCGGGTTTGCAGCGCTTTGATCCAACCACTCATCAGTTCACCGTTTACAAGCACAACACGAATGACCCAATGAGCCTGAGTAACAATCGCGTGAACTCCGTTTTCTTCGACCTCTCGGGTGCCATCTGGGTCGGCACCCAGGACGGCCTGGACAAATTCGATCGCTCGACTGGCACATTTAAGACCTACTACGAGAAGGATGGCCTTTCGGGAAATGTGGTGAGCTGCATCCTTGAGGACGAGCGCGGCGACGTTTGGATGAGCACCAATAACGGAGTCTCTAAACTCGATCCCGTGCGGCAAACATTTACCCGGTATTCCACGGCTGACGGCCTCCCCGGCAGTGACTTAACGGGTTTTGGCTCTTGCTTTAAAAGCTCGAGTGGGGAGATGTTTTTCGGAGGATTCAGTGGGGGTGTCGCATTTTATCCGGACAAGGTGGTAGACGATCCATATATTCCACCTGTCGTTCTGTCTGATTTCCGGCTTTTTGGCCGCCCGGTCACGATTGGGCCTCATTCCCCACTCCACAAGTCCATCGGTTACACCAGTACCCTCAGTCTTTCTCACAACGAGAACGTGCTTTCGCTGGAGTTTTCTGCCCTCAGCTTTTTCAACCCCGGGACCAACCGGTATCGTTACATGCTGGAGGGACTGGACCACCAGTGGAATGGCGCAGGCAGCAACCAAAGGTTGGTGACTTACACTACGCTGCCGGCCGGGACGTATACCTTCCGTGTGCAGGGCGCAACCAGCCGGGGTGCCTGGAGCGAACCAGGTTTGGAGTTATCTCTCGATATCCTGCCTGCGTGGTGGAATACGTGGTGGTTTCGGACGGGATATGTGAGCCTGGTGCTCCTTTCAGCTTGCTGCGCCTATCAATACCGATTACGGCAAATCCACAGACAGTTCGAGCTGCGGCTGGATGAGCGCGTCGGCGAGCGAACCCGTATTGCTCGCGATTTGCACGACACTCTTCTTCAGAGTTTTCAGGGTCTGGTGCTTCGGTTTCAAACCGCGTCCAATCTAATCGGTCCCCATCCAGCTGAAGCGAAGCAAACTCTCGACAATGCAATTGATCAAGCTGCAGGGGCAATCACTGAGGCAAGAGATGCCGTCGAGCAGTTGCGTTCTTCTACGGCAGTGAGCAATGACCTCGTCCGGGCTATTACATCGTTGGGCGAATCGTTGGCAAGTGATGGGTCGAGGGCACAGGCCCCCGCATTTCATGTTGCGGTGGAAGGTACGCGGCGAGATCTTCATCCGATTTCAAGGGACGAAGTCTATCGAATTGCGGGCGAGGCGCTGCGTAATGCGTTCCACTACTCACAAGCACACCGCATTGAGGTTGAAGTTCATTACGACAAGCGTGAACTCCGGCTCAGAATTCGCGATGACGGAGTAGGAATCGACGCCAGACATCTTGGAGGTGCCGAACAGTCGCGACACTTCGGCTTACGAGGGATGCGTGAGAGAGCCCATCGTCTGGGTGGTGAATTGACAATCTGGACTCAAGTGGATTCCGGGACTGAGCTGGAGCTGATTGTGCCTTCCACTGGCGTGTATCTGACATCGGCGGCTGCGCGCGGCTCCCTGTTCGCCAAGATCAGAAACCGGATCAATCTGTGAATACGAACCCTCAACCGATTCGAATATTAGTGGTGGATGATCACCCGATGTTGCGCCATGGGATCGTTGGCCTTGTGGGTGCCCAATCGGACATGACGCTGGTGGCTGAGGCGGCGAACGGTCATGAAGCAATTCAATATTTTCGAGTCCACAAACCTGACATCACATTGATGGACCTGCAGATGCCCGAGATGGGTGGCCTGGACGCAACGATCGCTATTCTGGCCGAATTCCCCCATGCTCACATCATTGTTTTGACTACGTATAGCGGGGATGTTCAGATCTTGCGAGCCCTTAAGGCCGGAGCTCGTGCCTATCTGCTAAAAAGTGCTCTGCATAAAGAACTCTTAGAGACGATTCGAGCGGTACACCGGGGAAAGAAGGCCCTATCGTCAGAGGTTACTTTTCAGCTTGCCGAGCACGCCACCGACGATGCGCTCACGCCATCGGAAATCCGCGTCCTGCAGCTGATTGCCCAGGGGAATTCGAACAAGGAGATCGCTTCACAACTCGCCGTCACTGAAGAAACGATTAAAGGCCAAGTCCGAAATATACTGGCGAAACTGGGGGCAAATGACCGAACTCATGCTGCGATGATTGGCATTAAGCGCGGCATCATTGGATTGTAGGTTCCCCGAAAGAGGCTGGCAGTTGAGCCTTTTGGGGCTTGCGAACTTATTCTGGGCGTTTCATCCTCCTGATGGAGCATGCGACGGTTATTCTCATCATTCGCTCGGGGCTGGCCAGGGGCAGGACTTCTCGTTCTGCGACTAACTACAGGAATAACGCTGGTCGGCTATGCGATCGCGTTCATCTGCGGAACTCCAACGAGCGAAACACGGTTGTTGCCTGGCATCGCGTTTGGTGCAGGATCCCTTCTCATTATTGGCTTATGGACACCTATCGCGGGAACAATCGTCACCTTTTTCGAGGTGTGGCGAATTTTCTCCCAACATGGCGATCTATGGACCAACGTGCTGCTAGCAGGTCTGGGTGTCTCACTCGCTTTGATCGGGCCGGGGCATTGGTCTTTGGATGCTCGACTCTTCGGCTGGAAGCGCATCGATGTCTCCTCTGAAAAACGCTAACCGTACGGTCCTTCGAGTTGCTCAATCCGTAGAAAGAGGCACCGGTATTACCAAAAGTGGGACGCGGCCCTCCCGAAATTGCGTTTTCAACGGCTCGATATGGGGTTGGCCACAACTGGAACATCTGGGAAACTCCTCACAACGAAAGCCCACAAGCAAGTGCGGCTCGTTTGGGGAAAATCAATGAATAGCGCAATACCTTACGGCCTTTCGGACCCTGGTTTTTGTCGCCACCCAACGGAGTTCGTCGACGCTGAGCGACCTGAAAACAGCCATCGCGACCTGGTTTTCGAGGAGATCGTCGGGAACAGCTCAGCACTCAAGCAGGTCCTCGAACTGGTTAACACAGTCGCATCTAGCGATTCTACAGTTTTGCTGCTAGGCGAGACCGGCACTGGAAAGGCGTTGATTGCGCGTGCGATCCACGATCGCAGCCGTCGCCAAGCTCGCACCTTCGTAAATCTAAATTGCGCCGCCATTCCCACATGTTTGCTAGAAAGCGAGATGTTCGGACATGAAAAGGGCGCCTTTACAGGAGCGTTCAATCGAAGAATCGGGCGAATGGAATTAGCCGACCAGGGCACCTTGTTTTTGGACGAAGTAGGAGATATCCCAATCGAGGTCCAACCGAAGCTGCTGCGTGCCATTCAAGAACGAGAATTCGAGCGGCTGGGCAGCACCTATACAAGGCGCGTGAATGTTCGAATCGTAGCCGCAACCAATCGCGATTTGCGAAGCATGATCGCGAGCAAAGAATTTCGGAGCGATCTCTTTTACCGGTTGAATGTATTTCCCATCCGAATTCCGCCCCTGCGGGACCGCAAGGAGGACATACCGTTATTGGCGACTTACTTCGTTCACAAGTTTGCAAGCCAAATGCACAAGAGCATTCACGCAATTCCTCCGTGCGTAATGGAAGAACTCTTGACCTGGGACTGGCCGGGGAATATCCGTGAGCTGGAAAACTTCATGGAACGCGCCATGATTCTTAGCAGGGGCAAGTTGCTCGATGCGCCTTTATCCGAGTTACGCGATTTTCGACCGACACGGCAGGAGTCTCCGCCGGCTCATGCAGGACATAGCGCAAGTTTGAAAGAAGCCATTGATTGTCTGCTTCGCGGAAGAGCTCCAGTTGAATGGCATGGCAAGCAACAGTACGAAGAAATTGTGGTCGCGCTTATTGAAAGTAAGGGCCGCGTGGGTGGTCCCGCGGGAGCTGCTGCGCGACTGCGTGTCAATCGAACAACCCTGATTTCGCGAATGAAGAAATTGGGAATAGACCCGAGACGATTTGTGCGAACAGAGTCCGGTGGCGAGAGAGCCTTTTTAGCACCAGGAGGTCCCAGATAACGGTACCGACCTTGGGCCAGACGTGAGTTGTGAATTCCTTCGCTGGCTACAAAGGACAGGCCGAGAACGCCCTTTACGGCAATTTCTTTCAGTAAGAATCGAACTAACAAAACGAGAGAGGACGATTCTGCAGCGGAATCTCACGGTGGAGAACAGCATGTACGACGAACTCGATAACCGAGCCCTTGATCGATTGTTCCGGACAGCCCGCACGCGTAACGCGTGGACCGACCGGGCGGTGACTGAACAGCAGCTACGCGAGCTATATGATCTGTTGAAATTCGGACCTACTTCGGGAAATTCTTGCCCGGCGAGGTTTGTCTGGGTCAGAAGTGCCGAGGGCAAGAACAGGCTTGCAGCCCTTGCCGCACCCAACAATGCTCCAAAGATCCTGGCGGCGCCGGTCACAGTCATCGTCGGCTATGATCTGGACTTCGCCGAACAATTGCCGAAGTTGTTTCCCGCGCGCGGCAAGGACATGCAAGCGTATTACTCCGATCCCCTCCTCGCGCAAACCAATGCTTTTCGCAACGGCAGCCTTCAGGGCGCCTATCTGATTATCGCGGCGCGCGCACTGGGGCTGGACTGCGGTCCGATGTCCGGCTTCAGCAATGAAGCGGTGGATTCCGAATTCTTTGCCGATACACGCATCAAATCCAATTTCATTTGCTCCATCGGGTACGGATCGAATGAAAACCTTTTCCCGCGCAACCCGAGATTGACGTTTGAGGAAGCGGGACGCTTTGCCTGAAGGAGCGACAAAATGAATAGCAGCAAGACGGCCCCAAATGTTGAGCCCGCGCGCCATTGGATCAATGGCGAGTGGATCGGTTCGCCGGCGGTCGCAAATTCCATAAGTAATTCGACCGGTGAGGTACTCGGACAGTACTCGGCAGGAGGGCGAACCGAAGCGGCGGCCGCGATCACCGCCGCACGAAATGCGTTTGACAACGGCATCTGGGCTCATGACCCGCAACTGCGGGCGCGGGCGCTTTCCGAACTCGCCGACAGACTTGATGAACGAGCGGAAGCCATTGCGCTGACGCTTAGCCGCGAGATGGGCAAGACGCTGCGAGATTCGAAGTTGGAAGCCACCTGGAGCCCGTTCACTCTTCGTTACAACGCGGGAACCGCGCTGTCTCAGGTAGGCACATCAGCTGAGATCGCGCCGGGCATGTTCGCGACCTCCATGCGCGAGCCGATTGGCGTCGCGGGAATCATCGTCCCGTGGAATTCCCCTCTCGCGCTGCTGCTCCGCGCGTTGGGTCCGGCTCTTGCGGCGGGCTGCACCACGGTGATCAAACTCCCCGGGCAGACGGCGTTGGTTAATTCGCTCATCGCAGAGGCCGCCGCGGCGACTGCGAGTTTGCCGAAGGGCGTCGTGAACATCTTCACGGAGGCCGGAAACGAGGGTGCGCCGTTTATGGTCGAATCGCCCGATGTCGACGTTATCAATTACACCGGCAGCACGAAGGTGGGCCGATTGGTCGCCGCGCAGGGCGCAAACACGCTCAAGAGGATGTGTCTTGAATTGGGCGGGAAGACGCCGCTGGTCGTTTTTGAAGACGCCGACATCGAGACGGTCGCACCCATCGTCGTAAAGGCGATCACACAATTCAATGGCCAGTTCTGCATGACGGGCTCGCGCGTCCTGGTGCAGCGCAGCGTTGCCGACGCGTGGCGAAAGCGAATCGCATCCCTTCTGGAAAGCACCGTCGTCGGCCGCGCTGACGATTTGAACACTGAGATGGGACCGGTGATCGATCGCGCCAATGTTGCCCGGATCGATGGCATCGTCGAAGACGCAAAACGCTATGCACGAGTCGTTGTTCGCGGCGGTCCCATCGTCGACGGCCCCTTGGCGGCCGGAGCGTTTTATCGCCCGTCCATGCTGGAGACGGAGCGGTTGGACGTACCGTTGGTTCAGGAGGAGATATTCGGCCCGGTGCTGAGCTTCGAGACTTTCACGACAGAACACGAAGCGATCATCCGCGCGAATGCCACCATCTACGGCCTGGCCGCGGCGATCTTCACCAAAGATCTCGATCGCGCACAAAGAGTCGCCCGCGCCATCAAGGCGGGCACCGTATGGACCAACACCTGGGGCGTCGGCGCCCTCAACGACGCTTTTGAAGAGGGTGGCTTCAAGTACAGCGGCATCGGACGCGCGCGGGGCGCTCGCGCCATGGAAGAGTTCCAAGAGGTGAAAACGCAAATCCGTGTCGTCGCGCCCACGCCGGCACCATAACCCCACAAAGGAGAAATTCGATGCCCGTTCCTGTTCTGCCCAAAGTCGGCACACCGCCTGCCCCGGCACCCTTGCGCAAAATCGCGCTTGAGGAGCACTTCGGCCACCCCATAGTGTTCATGCGTGATAGCGACGGCCGGTTCGAGACCCGTAAAGAGGCCGCCGTTGGCCATCTCGGGCCAGAATATTTTGAGGTCGTGCAGGAGCGCCTTCTAGACTTTGACACGACGCGCCTCCAAGCCATGGACGAGGCGGGCGTTGACAAGGTGCTGCTCTCCTTCGGCGCCGGATTTCGTACTTTTGGCGTGCAGGGCATCCTCGACCGGGTCGAAGCGACGAACACTGCCCGCACCGTGAACGACTTTCTGGCAGAACAAGTGCGCGCTCATCCCAGCCGTTACATCGGTATGGCCACCCTTGCGCTCCAGGACCCCAACGAAGCCGTGCGCGAGCTTGAGCGCTGCATTACTAAACTCGGCTTCAAAGGGGTCATGGTAAACGGCTATACCCAGGTCGAGAGCCCAGACAATTTGATCTATCTCGACGATGCGCGGATGACACCGCTGTGGGAAGCGCTGACGGCGCTTGATGTGCCGCTTTACCTCCACCCACGCGCGTCGCACAACGCCGTCATGTACGACAACCACCCTGAGCTTACCGGCGCGAACTGGGGTTTTGCCCCGGAGACCGCGACGCATGCGCTGCGCATCGTCTATGGCGGCGTCTTTGATCGCTTTCCGACCGCCAAGCTGGTGCTGGGACATCTCGGCGAGTCCCTGCCGTTTCTCGCCTGGCGTATTCAGCATGGCATCAACTTCAGCCCGAATGGCCGCTTTACGAAGAAGCGCCTGGCTGACTATCTCGCGGAGAACATCTGGGTCACCACCAGCGGCAACTTCAACACCCAGGCACTTCACTGCACGATCCTTACCATGGGTGCCGATCGCATCCTTTTTTCGAATGACTACCCGTACGAGGATTATGCCGAGGGCGGAGAATTCATCGATACGGTGCCGATCAGCGAGAGCGACCGTCGCAAGATCGCTTACGGCAACGCCACGGCGCTGTACAAGCTTTAGGAGAGCGAGGATGTCACCTGGATCAACCCGCGCGGCGGTCAGCGCCAGTACCCATTCTGACCGCAGCTCTTCAAGCAGAGCGAGCTTGAATCAGAATCTGCCGGGGGTGTTCCTATGGGACGGAAAGTGATTTCTTGGGCGTGCTAGCAAAGGATGTTCCCGAGAACAAGAAGGGAGTGAGATGAGCGAAGCACAGACAAACTCGATGGTCCGTCGGTATTTTGGCGGAAATGAGTGGAGCGTGGCTCTGTTGATCGTGAGTATGTTTTGGGCTGCAATTACGCCAACCCTTTGTCTCGCTCAGGTGCAGTTACCGTCCGTGAATCTGGGTGACTCGAACTTTGAGGATGGTATTGCTCTTCCGGGCTGGATCTTGGAGGAATTTCCGGAAACCTACGTCTCTGGTCAAGTGCGGGATGGCCACGGGAACGTAGTTGCCGGTACAAATCGCCTCACCGCGGACACGACTACCACACACGTCGCCTTTGTAAGCAACCAGCGCGTTCTCGGGGGATTACTTTCAGGAGAGATCGTACAGCCACTCGTTGATCTCGATGTACAAGCTGCGAATGGCACTTCGTCAAGAGTACGCGGCTTTGGCGACATGCTCTTTGGTCCTGGAATACAGTGGACGCCTAGACAAATCGGGGAGGGCATTCTTGCCCACCGGTTTATTTTCATTGTTAGCGTGCCGACCGGCACCTATAGCGATAAACGCGCAGTGAATATCGGCAATCACTTCGCCTTCGTGAACCCCTATTACGCAATCACATATGAACGTAAGAAGGTAGAGGTCAGCGCGAGGGTCCACTATCTTTGGAATTCAGCCAATAATGATCCCTTTGTTGGGTTGGGCATTAGAAACATGCAACCGGGACAGGCTTTTCACGTCAACTATGCGACCTCTTACGAAATGCTCAAGAACTTGAGACTTGGCTTCAATGGCTACTGGCTGCAGCAGCTCACCGATGACAGGATTAACAATCTGACGATTCCGTATTCCAGGGAGCGCACGGTCGGCCTCGGTCCGGGACTTCAGCTCAGCGGTCGAGACATCTGGTTCCGCCTGGATAGCTACCTGGAAACAGATGTTCGCAACCGGCCCAGCGGAATCAAGGTGACCTTCCGTATCTCCAAAACTGTTCCAACTAAGGAACCACAACGCTAGCGAATGCGAGAACTAAGATGAAGACGACTCCCTTCGACAAGACTGGACTCGAGGCGTTGCTGACGCCCGAGAACAGCGCTCTCATCCTGATTGACCATCAGCCATTCCAATTTGCGAGTCTCAACAGTCATGATCCGCAGACGATCATCAACAACGTCGTCGGTCTCGCCAAGGTTGCCAAGCTATTCAAAGTCCCCACGCTTCTGACGACGGTCACGGAGGAGCGAGGTGGATTCCTCCTCAAGCAACTCCAGGACGTCTTCCCCGACCAGAAGCCCATCAATCGCACGTTCATCAACGCCTGGGAGGACAAGCGGATCGTCGATTGGGTGGCGAAGACCGGAAGGAAAAAGCTCATCATCGCGGCTCTCTGGACGGAAATCTGCCTCGCCTTCCCCGTGATCCATGCGCTCGGGGACGACTACGAGGTCTACTTCGTCAGCGACGCGTCGGGCGGTGTCACCCGTGAGGCGCACGAGATCGGTATCCAACGGATGATCCAGGCTGGCGCGGTCCCGCTGACCTGGGGCGTGCTCTCAGCGGAGTGGCAGCGGGACTGGGCACGCGAGGCGACGGTACCGGGACTGGCCCAGATCGTCGTTGAGCACTACGGTGTAACCGGCACGTCATTCCTCTGGGAACAGCAACTGCTAAATCAGGGCGGATTGAATCGCCGATAGGAAGGAGATGCACCATGTCAGGAGCCATGCAGCAGTCCAGTCGTTGCGCCGCGATTACCGGCGCGGGTAGTGGGCTCGGGCGAGATATTGCGCTTGGTCTCGCTGCAAAGGGCTACCGCGTCTTTGGAACTGCTATCACACCAGAGGAAATCACTGACCTCCAACAAGCCTCTGATGGCGCAGTTATTCTGACCAGTTGCGATATCACCGATGAGCCAGCTGTCAAGCGCTGGGCTCGTGCCGTGAGCGCGCAGACAGATGGCGGCGTCAATCTTCTCATCAGTAATGCCGGAATCTTGACTCCCGGACCTATCGAGACGCTTCCACTCGACTCCATCAGACGCGAATTCGAAGTGAACGTTTTCGGCGCGCTGTCCGTAGTGAACGCATTCCTTCCGGCCTTGAGGAAAGAGCGCGGTCGTATTGTGCAGGTCAGCACCTGGACGGCACATCTGCCACTTACGTTCAACGGTCCATCAGGCGCTTCAAAGGCGGCAATGGAGGTATTCGCAACCGTCTATCGAGAGGAACTGAAGCGCTTCGGTATCGATGTCGTCGTCGCGGTCGCCGGAAATATGAGAACCGGGGGGCCGGCAAAGACGGCCGCCGCGCTCGCGCGCACCGTGGAGCGGATGACGCTGCAAGAGCGCGATCTTTACGGAAAAGCGTTCGGTACCTTTGCAGCCAAGCTCAACAGCATGCAAGACAACGGGCTTGCCTCGGTCGATGCCGCCAAGCGCGTCATCGAGATCGCCGAGCAGAATCCTGCACCGCGCTTTGCGGCGGTTGGCCAGGATGCGGAAGAGATTCTTCGCGTCGTGCGCGAGAAATCCGACGATGAGCAAGACGCTCTTCGTCTCCAAATCGTAGGGCTGAGATAAGAAATCCAAGAAAAGGAGGAACCCATGATTGAACTCATTGAAGCCACCGACAGCCGTGCTGTCCGCAACAAGAACAATGTCCTCGCGCTGTACGATCTGATGATCAATCGAAAGCGGTCCGAAGAGGCTACCGCGAAGTTCGTCAGCTCATCCTACATCCAGCACAACCCGCTGATTCCGGACGGCTCGGTCGCGCTGGGCCGGTTTTTCGGCAAAATTACCAGCGAGCGGCCTCGGGCACGCGTCGTGGTTCACCAGATCATTGCAGTCGGCGACTACGTGTGGGCACATTTGAACTTCCTCAACTTGTTCAACGATGATCCCGACGACACCGGCATTGCTGGCGTCGATATCTATCGCATGGATGCTGAGGGGAAAGCCGTCGAGCACTGGGATACGTTGCAACTCGTGGGCACGCCTCAAAACTCTGCTCCGATCATTGCGCCGAACATTCCGCGTGCGAATGCCAACGGCATGTTCTGACCGCAAGGCGGGCGAGGCCAAGTAACTTCGTTCGCCGCGAACTAACAAAAGAGCAAGGAGAAACTATCTCATGTCGACCAACTTGACCGCTGTGCTTCAACAGCTTTTGCAGAGCACATCGAATCTCAAGATGCTCCAGCAACTCATGACACCGGACGCTACCTACGTTTCATTGAATTTCGACAATCCCGAACTCAAGAAAATTGAGCCGTGGGCAGGCACTCACAGAGGGCCACAGGCTCTGTCCGATGTCTTTGCTGCAATCCAACGCTTCTGGAAAACACTCGACTTCAAGGTCACCGACACCATCGAGCAGGGTAGCCGCGTCGCCCTCTTCGGCTCTTTTACCTACAAATCGAACGTGACTGGGAAGGAAATCACGTCTCCGTTTGGCCTCTTGGCTCGGTTCGAGGGGGACAAGGTTGCCTACGTCCAGTTTCTCGAGGACAGCTACGGTACTGCGGGGTCGTTCAAAACCGCGGGTAAGACACGATTCCACAGCGATCCGTCGGGAAAAGAGGTGGAGGTTTAATGCCGAATAGATCGTCGCTGGTGAATTCATCCCTGTCACGGACTTGTCCGCACCGATTTTGCACGTACCAACTGTAGCTCGCATCCGGTAGTTGTGGGAGAATCAACGTCGGGCGGCAACTAGATTGGAGGATAAACTATGAAAGCTGCAGTGATCCACGCGTATGGTTCGCCTGATGAACTTAAATTTGAGGACATGCCCGATCCTTCTCCTGGGCCGGGCGAGGTGCTCATAAGGACTGCCGCCACGAGTATCAATCCGCTTGACGTGAAGATGAGATCAGGGGCGGTCAAGGAATATTTTCCAGTGTCTTTTCCCGCAATCCTGGGCTGGGATGTTTCTGGAACCGTGGAAAAAGTTGGCCCCCGGTGTGAAAACTTTCACCAAAGGTGACAAAGTCTTCGCACAGACGGCGCAAGCAGACGCCACGATGTGCGTGGTTAAGGTGGCTGATCTCGCGCGGGTGCCCGATGGGATGGACTTGGTATCGGTGGCCGCGTTGCCTACAGTCACCACAACCGGGGCTGAACTGGCCGCTCTCGCACTTGAAGGAAAGAAGGGTGGCACTTTGTTGGTGACCGGTGCCGCTGGAAATGTCGGCCGTTCCGCGGTCTTTGTAGCAAAGGAGAAAGGTGCCACCGTAATCGCGGGTGTACGGGAAGGACAAGTCGAGGAAGCGCGAGCCCTGGGAGCTGACCGCATACTTGCGCTGGATGATGAGACGGCTGTTGCAGGTTTGGAGTTGCTGGATGCCATCGCCGATACGGTTAATGGGCCGACAGCAACAAAGTTGATAGGCAAGCTCAAGCAGGGAGGAGTTTTCGCATCGGTGCTAAGCGCGCCGACCAACGCGGCTGAGTATCCTTCCATTTCAGTCAAAACGATGCAAGTGAAGGCGGACCCGCGGGTGCTAGCGCACATGGCTGAAGCAGTGAGGTCAGGGAGGCTGTCGATCCCGCTTGGCCAGCGTTTCGCACTGAAAGACGCGAACATGGCGCACGCAGCAGCGGAAAAGGGTGCCGCGGGGAAAATCCTGCTAGTCGCGTAAGAGGATCCTTAGTCCATCATAATTTCTTACTAGGCATCTATGAAGCCAGATAGTCGGACGGGTTCCTCTCGCGTGGGATTCGCTCACATCGCAGATCACCTTGTTCGCGAGTTTTGAGTCAAAACTCGCGATACACAGACGATACACACAGCGCCTGTTCCTTTGTATTCCCTGCGGCTATTTACAGGGCATTACGGTGCGACCGGTGCCTTGTGATTACAACGTGATACAACATGTCAGCGCCTCTTTCACGGCGTTAACCCGGGCCGCCTACGAGCACCTTCATGAATTCCCGTGTTTTGCATCCTCGTATTTCACGAGTTCGCTGGTCGTGTTCCTGATGTGTCTAAAAAACATGCTTGCTGGCCTCTAGTCTGTGATACCAGTGATACCTAAAAATAGGAAAACTGAGGATTCAGGAGCAACAAATGCAACAAAAATGAAAGGATGTAATGTGGAATAACGGTTGTCATTAGAATGGTTTACGGTCGATGTTCCTCAAATGACGAGAGATAGCAATGTTCACGATTATCGAATCCCACTCTCTCCGCCAGATTTTCTAATCCCTTGAAAATAGGAGCCTAGCGAGCCGGTCAAGCCAATACGGCGCATAAGCTCTTCAAAGCGCGGGTCCGAGCGGAGAGGATCGAATCCAGAGCGCAGTAGAATGCTCGGATTGAATCGTTCTTGGTACGCTTTTTCGAGCCAATGCATGGCTTGGTCGTTATCCCCCATGGACGCGTAGATCATGGCGATGTGTGGAGCATTTGTAAAACTAGGGTTTGAGCCTTTCTTAAGGTCGCTCAGCAGCTTCATCGCTTCGTTTTTTTGGCCGGATGCCACGTAGGCACGGGCGAGATCAGCGACGCATATCGGGCTGTCCCCGGACAACCGGACCGCCACTTGAAGTTCCGCAACGGCTTCCTTGTCCATCTGTTTGAGCAGGTAGGCATCGCCAAGCTGTTTATGTCCGATGGCAAAAGTAGAATCCATTTCGATGAGCTTGCGGCCCTGTTCCACCGATTCGTCGTAAGAATGCGTAAGGAGAAGAAACTCCGCCAAATCAGCGTTAATGATCAGGGAGAGCGGATCCAGATTTTCCGCTTTTCTCATTTCTACGAGAGCCTCTTGGGGCCGACCCAATAGCGCCAAATTCATAGCATTCCAGTGGTGAGCGGTGGCATAGCCTGGGTTTAGTTCAATGGCTCGCTGAAATTCCTTCCCGGCGGAGTCGAAATCCCAGTCGAAGGCGCGCAAGCTGTATCCCAGTGAGGTGTGGGCTTCACTCAGCGAACTGTCCAGTTCCAGAGCTTTGATGGCTGCGGCTTTCGCTTTAGGGAGCGCCTCCTTGAAGCTCATCGCCCCATACTGCCAATCTCCCAACAGTGCGTAAGTGTCGGCTAAGCCAGAGTAAGCTTGGGCGTATTGTGGGTCCTCATCGATTGCCTGGTTGAAATAGGCCAGGGCGGCTTTCAAGCCATCCGCCGTTCGTTTGTTCCAGAAGTAGCGCCCCTTGAGATAGGACTGGTAGGCTTCCGGATTAACGGCCTTTGCGCTTCCTAGCGCAGCCTGCTCCCGCGGAGTCAAGTTGATCCGAATTTGATCTGCAATGGCACTAGCCACCCGGTTCTGGAGCGCCAAAGTATCCCGCAACTGACCCTCATAACTCTGGGACCATAAGTGTTTGTCGGTAGAGGCCTCGATCAACTGCGCCGTGATGCGGACCTGGTCGCCGGAGTGGAGCACAGTGCCTTCCACCACGGCGTCCACGTTCAGCTCACGAGCGATCTGCGGTAGAGGCTTGCGCGCTCCTTTGTAGACCATTACGGAGGTGCGGGAGATTACCCGTAAAGCACTGATCTGTGCCAAGTCGGTGATCAATTCATCGGTCATGCCGTCGGCGAAGTAATTCTGGGAAGCGTCGCCAGAAAGGTTTTCCAGCGGAAGCACTGCGATGGATCGGATGCCCGTGGGAGCCGGTCCCCCCGAACGAAATAGCCAGACGGAGAGAATCGACAAACTCAGAATGAGCGCCAAGGCGCCGATTACACCACGCGTCACCCACAGCCGGTGTTTGGGCGCAACCGCCAACCCAGCACCTTGAATCTTATGCCCAGGGTCTGTCTCCTTTTCTTGTGACCCAGACAGATCTCCAGCTACAGATTCGCGCCTTTTTGGACGGGCGTCTGCATCGACGATCGACACGTCGGCAATAAAACGATAGCCACGTTTTGGAAGAGTCTCGATGAATCGCGGATTCTCAGCCGAGTCCTCCAAGGCACTGCGTAGCTTCCCGATTGCGATATTGAGAGCCTGATCGAAATCACCAAAACTTTCGTTCGGCCAGACTCGGCTGCGCAATTCCTCCCGGGTGACGACTTCCGCCGGATGCTCCAGCAATATCTCCAGCAGTTTCATCGGCTGCTGCTGCACCCTGATTCTCAGACCCGCTTTTCGTACCTCTCCAGACTGGAAAGACACCTCATAGTTTCCGAATCGCACGACGGAGCTGGGCGGCGGGGATTTCATTAGTGCACTTGGGCTGCGCACGGAAGTCTAGCACTTCTCACAGACAGAGTGTCAGACCCCGGCAAGGATATCCGCAGAGCTAACTCATTCGCCATCAATTGTTTGACGAGCAGCGAACCGGTTATGGAGGGAAAAGCTTCGGTGAATTGACGCGGGACGACAGGCGCGTCAGATTGGGCAGAGATCACAGGATCAAGGAGATCGCGATGGCAAAGGTGATTGAGTTTTACGTACCGAAGAACTTCCGGAAACCGTTGAAGTGGGCTCCTCGGCTGCAGTGCGGAAAGGTCATCGAGTTTCGCTCGCAGACAAAGAAATCAGCCTAGCCGGGCCAGGGGTTCGAACTGATTCGTGAGAAGGCAAATGACGAGTATTGGATTTGGCTCACAAGGGGTGGTCCGATTTGTGGCTTCGTCCTCGCAGGACGATCAACCCTCTGCAGGCTTCGAAGAGTTAGCCATGCCCCGTAGCCAGGGGCGCGGAAGTCAGTTCGCGAGTCGATCCTTGACGCTGCCCGACTATGCGGCTTGGACTCTCGCCAATAGCCATTCCTTGGGCACTGACTGAAAAATCAGTTCATCTTCAGGGACAGTGAAGTCGGTTCCGCAACGCGGGCACGAGAACTCACACCAGGGTCTGGCATTGTCGCGTTCCGCGCGGACGGGTGGCCTGTAGGCAACCACTAATGCACTGCAGTCGGGGATTGGGCAAATCGACGCCGCCGCAACCACCTCATCGCGCTCATCCCAGTTGTCCAGCATGGGGCTTCCCTCCACGTTCTACCACTGTTACTAAGAACTCGGGACCGAAGAAAATATTCCCGATATTCCTCAGATGGCCGCAATTCTTTCAAAATTGAGGGCTATCGGAGCGGCTATTCGCTGCGAACGGGCGTTGCCTGCCTCCGAAGGAATTCCGATCGGCCTCGATAACCTCATAATTCCCCCAACAAAAGCGAACCTGATGATCCGCACTCCCGAGCGGTATGGAATAAAAGATCAACACTCCGGTTATCACTAGTGAACGGCAACCCGATTTTCAAGCGAAGGAATTCAACGTGAACAGACTGAAGATTGTGCTAATAGGGCTCACGATCTTATCCGCAGCATCGGCAAAGACAGTTGCGCAAGTGGCGAAAGATGCGGGGACGGGGGCGCAAGCGGTACATGAAATTCAGGTGACGCTCAAGAAGTATGAATTTAACCCCGGCTCGCTGCGCGTCAGGAAAGGCGAGCGGGTCAAGCTAGTCATGACCGCCGCGGACCACGATCACGGATTCAAGCTAGACGACTTTGACATCAACCAGAAAATTCCTAAGGGAACGACGGTTGTCGTCGAATTCACCGCTGACAAGGCTGGCACTTTTCAATTTCGCTGCTCGAGTGTCTGTGGCATAGGCCATAGAGGCATGAAAGGCACACTGGTCGTGGAGGAGTGACACGCCTCATCGAAGAGTTCTCTTACACGTTTACCAAGGCGGGAACGCATCCCTACTGCTGCTCGGTCCCTCCGAAAATGACCGGCCAAGTCGCGGTGAAGTGAGTAAGGGCTCACTCCATTTAGCTGTGCGACGGTTATCAGATCTCTCTTACTCGCCGCTATTCCTTCCTCCACGCGCGTAGCCCGGAACGGAATCGCAAAAGAAATGCTTCTAGTGCGATCTCACTTCTTTCTGGAGCCATTTTGAGAGGCCTGCTTCGCTGCGGCTTTGGGTTGGCGGCTGCACTTCTATTTGTCGCCCGGATTGGAGCGCAGTCGTCTATCGCGGAAACACCGGAGGCGAATCCCGGTCGTCCGACGGTTTCAACTCCGGCGACGTTGACCCCGGTGGGCTACCTGCAATTTGAAAACGGCGGACTTTATGCCGAGACCTCACCTGAGTTCAAGACGCTATTTGACATTAACCAGGTCACCAAGCTCACGGTAGCATCCCGCCTTCAGTTGCTGGCCCTATCGGCGCCACTCGCTCAAGCAAGTGGTGCTGCCGGCGATGCTCTTTCAGGCAGTCGTCCGGGCGAGGTGTTCGCCGGATTTCAGGCAGTCGTATTGCCCGGAGAGGGGCACAAGCCTACCGTAAGCCTCAGCTACATTCGTCGTCTCTATGCGAGTCCCGCGCCGGAAATCGACATCGGTACGTTCAGGAATAGCGCATTGATCCTGGTAAGTGACGACCTCGCAGGTTTCCACTTCGACATCAACGGCATTTTTTCCGAACAGACAAAAGGCCTAATACGCCGAGGACAATTCGGCCAGACGCTCTCGATTTCGCACCGACTGGGACGGCTGACGGTCGCGGGCGAACTCTGGCACTTCACGCAGCCACTCAGCAGCAGAAATGCCGTCGGGAATTTGTGGGCCCTCTCATATCCGGTGAGGAAAAATCTTGTACTGGATGCCGGAGTCGATCATGGCCTCACCTCTACCTCGACGCAGTGGGAAGGGTTTGTGGGCTTCACTTACCTTTTGCCTCACCGATTGTGGGGATTTCACAATCAAAAATAAATTGGACGCACACTGTCCCTTCCGCATTTTCATGGCTCAAGAAACTCCTCGGGAATAAAAACCGCGCGAGCAACGTTATCAATAGTGACACTCAAAATATTGTAATAAGCACAAATGATGAAGACATTCTATTTTGCGGCTGTACTTAGTCTGACTTGCCTGCTCGGGTTTGGCGGAAGCGCCTACGCCGCAAGCAAGAACGCTCATTCGGTCGAGATTTCTGATGCCGTCCAAATCGGCGGTACTGAACTGAAACCTGGCAACTACAAAGTGGAGTGGGAAGGGACCGGCCCTGAGGTACAGGTGAGTTTCCTGCAGAACGGGAAGACTGTGGCCACGGCGCCAGGGACTTTGAAGACGAATGACGATCGAGTCAAACAGAACGCAATCGTGATCGAGCCAGCAGGCGCGGGCACGTCAACGCTCAAAGAGATCGACTTCCGTCACCTAAGACAGTCGCTGGTGTTTGAGCAGGACTTAGGGAGTATGTAGTTGCCGCAACTCAATTTGGAGGTCGATCGAGACGGAGGGATCTGCGAATGCTGCAAAGTGTTGTTGAATTGCTGGGCGGTCTATTGTTGAGCGCTCTGACCTTGCTGATCGGTTCTTGTATCGTTGGCTCGATTGTTGCGGCCCTGCGAGCCGTCAGCAGTGGAAGCTAAGCAGAAAAAGTTGAAAGAAACGAAAGGCCGTCCTGATCACTGGGGCGGCCTTTTGTACATCGTTGGTGTTGAACGCCGTCGCGAGTTCCGGAATAAATCGTGGTCGGAAGCTGTTCATACCAACAGAGTACGAATGCCCGCCAACATCAAAGAACACACGGGCTAGAGAGAACATCGCCACTGCGGCACAGAGGGACGGACGCTTATGTTAAACATTTCCACGATTGTGGCCGGCGTTGCCTTTGTCTCACTGGCCGCCGCCAACGTGGTGGTGATGCTGGAAGCTTCCCAGCCCGCGCGCAACGGAACGACGAGAGCCCGGCTGATCGCTCTTCACAAGGTGGGTGGTTATTCGTTTGTGATTCTGCTCTGCATCATGGCCTACAGCATGAGTCAGAGGCTTGTAAGTGTGGGAATAACCGGTCACCTGCCTACGCACCTGGTTGTGCATATTGTGCTTGTGCTCGTCCTCGTGCCTTTGCTCTTCCTGAAGATATTGATCGCACGCCGCTACCGGCAGAGCCATTCGTCGCTGAAAGCATTAGGAATAACCGTGTTCGTGATTTCGTTTGTGCTTGTGGCCATCCCCACGCTGTCAGAACTTCTTCGTTCGGCGAGCCCCGGAGGCCTGGGGCTAAAGCTCGCGACTGGTGCGGTTGTTGCATTGTGTCTTGCCCAGTGCGCCTTGGTGTTCAAGAAGAGGAAGCAGCCACATGCTTCCGTAGAGTCCTCGGGCATCCCGGGGATTTCGGCGGAGCTGACACCACTAACCAATCACGAGAAGGCGAAGAGCCCAATGCATCTTCTGCTGTCACAGACCGAGCGGCAAACGCACGATACGAAGACGCTGCGTTTTGAGGTCCCCAGGGAACGGCGGTTTCGTGCTAAGCCAGGGCAATTCCTGACGTTCCAGTGGACGATCGATGGCCAACGAGTGTCGCGGTCCTACACTATTTCCTCGTCGCCGATCCATGAGACCTATGTGGAGATCACGCCTAAGCGGATGGAAAATGGACTTGTATCTGTTTTTCTCAATGACCTCGCCAAGCCCGGCCTCACAGTGGAAGCACGCGGGCCGTATGGCCAATTTTATTTTGACGAGACATGCCACAAAAGCATAGTGCTCATCGCGGCAGGAAGTGGCATCACACCCATGATGTCGATGCTGCGTCATATCGACGACCTTAAACTGTCGACTCCGCTCATGCTCCTGTATTGCGTGCGCACGGCTGCCGACATCATTTTCCAAGACGAACTCGTCAGACTTGAAAGATCTCTACCCAACTTCAATTACGAGGTGTGCCTGTCACGGGCAGACGCCACCTGGAAGGGTCACAGCGGCCGTCTTAGCGAGGAATTTGTCTCCCAGTACCTGATTGATCTCGCTTCACCCACTTTCTTTCTCTGTGGTCCCCAGGGATTCATGAACAACGCGCGCCAGATTCTGTCGAAACTCGGCGTAAAGCAGGACCGGATCCTTCAGGAAAGTTTCGGGGAGAGCAAACCGTCCACAGAGTCTCGTCCACTGGGTGACGGTACAGTCGAGACTGTCGTGTTTCTTCACTCGGAAAAGGTCTGCCAGGCTTCCTCCGGAGGCACGCTGCTAGATGTGGCAGAGCGAAACGGCGTCCAGATTCCGTTTGGCTGCCGCCAGGGCCAATGTGGTACGTGTGTTACGCGGGTTCTGAGCGGCACCGTTCAGATGGCCGTGGAAACTGGGCTGACGGCTGAGCAAAAAAATGCTGGATATGTACTGCCTTGTGTGAGCCGGGCTGAAGGAACGGTTGTCCTGTCGGCTTAGTTCGGTTCTCCGCTCGAAATCCCAACGTCCTACAGAATTTTTCAATGCACCAGTGCGACTGTGGGAGGCTGAACCCTGTACTCGTGCTGAGGGTTCGTTCGAAAAGGTAATGCTGAGCATGGAATAAGAGCGACCGGCGTTTAGTTATCAACCTGTGAAGGGGAAAAATCCGACACATTCTTAAGTCAGCACCATCGAGGTGTAATCGTGAGACTTACGCTTAGCGCGATAACGTTTTTCGGGTTGAGTGTTGCCTTGTTTCAAGACTCGCCTGCACAAGGACAAACGGCGACAGGCTCGACTTTTGAGGTGGTCCGAACCCCGAACGAGAACCCCAACAGCGAACTCTTTGCGGCTTCGGCGTCTTCTCCAAACGACATTTGGGCGGTAGGGCAGTCCACGATCCACTTTGATGGCACCACGTGGACGGCGTTTCCTGCTCCGATGATCAAAGGAGACAACAACAGCTTCCTGCAGGGGGTGGTTGCTATTTCTCCGACTTTGGCCTGGGCGGCGGGAAATGTGACGGACGGCGCGCATCCGGGGCAAGTGATCGAGCAGTGGAATGGAACCAGGTGGAGCTTGTTTCCGGGCCCCAAGTTCGGCAAGAAAGACCAAGCGGATGTTTTCGCCATGACCGCTAGCTCCGCGCATGACGTTTGGGCAATCGGCAGCCTGATGAACCGCGGCACGGGGCTGGTCTCGCCGCTTTTCGAGCACTGGAACGGCACGTCATGGACAGCGACAACTGTGGAATCGAACCATGAGTTTTTGTTTGGCGCATCCGCCGACGCCACGAATGATGCTTGGGCAGTAGGATTCAACGGTTCGAACAACATCGAAACCGCAGCCATGCACTGGGATGGTGCGAACTGGAAGAGTGTGGCAACTCCCAACGTAGGCGAGGGCACAAACAAGTTGAACGCCGTGCTGGCGCTCGCGCCAAACGATGTGTGGGCGGTAGGCTTTTCCACCCCAGTTGCGCTTCCCGAGCAGGCTGCCACTCTGACGTTGATCGAGCACTTTGACGGTACGAGCTGGACGGTGGTACCGAGTCCGAATGTTGGGCCGAATAGCGCGAATCAGTCGAACCGTTTGCTTGGATTGACGGCGACTTCGGCAAATGACATCTGGGCGTTTGGCTCCTACTTCCCAGCCGACGGATCGGGGCACCAGATGACCCTGCTCTTGCACTGGGACGGGATCAGTTGGACGATTGCGCCGAGTCCTAGCCCAGCGAAGGGCGGATTTCCTTGTGATCTGTTGTGGGCTGGAGTTGCCCCATCACCGGGCAACTTGTGGATTCTCGGGTCGGTGCATGACGGGACGTTGGCTATGCATATGACGACGGGGCTAGATTCCAGTTTAGTTTCCAGTTTCTAGTTTCTTTCTGACGGGTGCTGTCGATCCACGGAGCCGGTTACGCCCGGTGATGGCCACGCGATCGAAATCGAAGAGAAGTAGGAGGAGATGTGAGTAGCAACGTCCACGCCGCATTGTCAAGAAATGACTGGCACCCTGACCTTGTCCACGATTTGCCAACCCAATATCTACAGGACGATCCAAACATCGACGACCCGGTGAACGATACCGGACTCGGCCCTGGGCACGGCGATTTGCAGGTTTCGGGTGAGTTTGCTTTTTAGTTAAGCCTGATTTGAAATACGAAGACCTTCATGACAAAAGAGGAAATTCGACTCGCCGAATCTCGCACGCGCAAAAAGCATTGGAAGCGGTGGGGGCCCTATCTTAGCGAACGTGCGTGGGGCACCGTGCGTGAAGACTACAGCCGGCACGGGAACGCGTGGGAATATTTGCCACACGACCATGCGCGTTCACGCGCCTATCGCTGGAACGAAGACGGATTGGCCGGGATCAGCGATCGCCGACAGATGATTTGCTTTGCCCTCGCGCTATGGAATGAGCGTGATCCGATTCTGAAAGAACGGATCTTCGGTTTAACTGGAAACGAAGGCAACCACGGCGAGGACGTGAAGGAATACTATTTCTATCTCGACAGCACGCCTTCACACTCCTACCTGAAGTATCTCTACAAATACCCGCAAGCGGAGTTTCCTTACGCGAAGCTGGTGGAGGAAAACCGAAAGCGAGACAAGAGCCAACCAGAGTTCGAACTACTCGATACGGGTGTATTCGACGAAGATCGCTACTTCGACGTGTTCGTGGAATATGCCAAGGCCGATGTCGAGGACATGCTAATCAAGATCACGGTTACAAATCGTGGCCCGGAAGCTGCTAATCTTCGAGTTTTGCCCACAATTTGGTTCCGCAATACTTGGTCGTGGGGAAATCGTGCCCGACGCCCGAAACTGCACGAAGCGCGGCCCGCTCCCAATCCCGTCATTGAACTGAACGTCTCTCCAGTGAACCAAAGTCAGTCCAATAACCTCTGGCTGCATTGCGAAGGCTCTCCAGAACTTCTCTTTACCGAGAACGAGACGAACGCTCGAAGGCTATTTGGAACCGAGAATTGTTCTCCCTTCGTCAAAGACGGCATCAACGACACTGTCGTGCAGGGCGCCAAGGAAGCGGTCAATCCCGAACTTGTCGGCACGAAAGCAGCCGCCCATTACAAATTGTCACTCGGTTCAGGTGAGACGGTTGTAATACGGATGCGCCTTGCCGACTCGAACTTCAAAGGAAAGAACGCGTTTGACGCCTTCGACAAAACGTTGACGCTCCGGCGACGCGAGGCCGATGAATTTTACGCAAGGGTGATTCCTCGGGACCTTTCCGCAGACGCTCAGAACGTCATGCGCCAGAGCTTTGCGGGAATGCTCTGGTCCAAGCAGTTCTATCACTACGTCGTCAAGGATTGGCTGAGAGGCGATGAGGACAACCCACGTCCGCCCGAGGGGCGAAGCAAAGGCCGCAATCATCAATGGACTCACTTGTACAACGCTGACGTAATTTCCATGCCGGACAAGTGGGAGTATCCGTGGTATGCGGCTTGGGACCTGGCGTTCCACTGCATTCCGCTGGCCCTGGTCGACCCTGACTTCGCCAAAGAGCAGCTCACGCTGATGCTCCGCGAGTGGTACATGCACCCCAACGGGCAGATACCCGCCTATGAATGGGCTTTGGGGGACGTTAATCCGCCGGTGCATGCATGGGCCGCGTGGCGCGTGTACAAGATTGACAAGAAGCGCACAGGCCGAGGCGACCGCGAATTTCTGAAGCGCATCTTCCACAAGCTGATGTTGAACTTCACCTGGTGGGTGAACCGCAAGGATGCCGAGGGCATGAATATCTTCCAGGGCGGATTTCTCGGACTAGACAACATCGGGGTGTTCGATCGCAGCGCTCCCCTGCCTACCGGCGGCTATCTCGAACAGTCCGATGGAACCAGCTGGATGGCCATGTACACCTTGAATCTGCTGGCTATCGCAATGGAACTGGCCAAAGAAGAGCCCTGCTATGAAGACGTGGCCAGCAAGTTTTGGGAGCATTTTATCTACATTGCGCATGCCATGAGCCATCGTGGCCGCAACTGCATCGGACTTTGGGACGAAGTAGACGGTTTCTTCTACGATGTGCTGAAGCTCCCGGACGGCTCACAATTTCCAATGAAGATCCGCTCCATGGTGGGATTGATTCCGCTGTTTGCAGTGGAAACTCTGGAGCCGGAAGTGCTCGATCGGCTACCCGACTTCAAGCGACGTCTGGAATGGTTTATCGATAACCGCCCCGATCTCACGGAAAGCTTCGCCTGCATGCGCAGCACGGGGATGGGCGAACGCCGGTTGTTGTCCATCGCAAATGAAGATCAGCTTCGCCGCATTCTCAGCTACATGTTGGACGAGGGCGAGTTTCTATCACCGTGCGGGATCCGCTCGCTGTCAAAATTCCATCGGGAACATCCTTACGTACTCCACGTCAACGGAACCGAGCACCGAGTGGACTATGAACCGGGCGAATCGACGACCGGAGTGTTCGGGGGCAATTCGAACTGGCGAGGCCCGATCTGGTTCCCGTTGAATTTTCTCCTGGTCGAGTCCTTGCAGAAATTCCACCACTATCTAGGTAACGAGTTCAAAGTCGAGTTCCCGACTGGATCGGGAAACATGAAGACGTTGTGGGACGTGGCGGGTGAACTGTCGCGCCGGATGACAAACATTTTTCTTCGCGACGAAAAGGGCCACCGGCCGGTGTTTGGCAACTTGGAAAAGTTTCAGACGGATCCTCATTGGCGCGACTTGCTTCTCTTTCACGAGTACTTCCACGGCGACTCCGGGTATGGCGTGGGCGCCAGTCATCAAACCGGGTGGACGGGCGTGGTCACCAAGCTAATGCAGCAGAGCGGCGAATTCCGTGAACGCAAGAACCCCGAAACAGCGGTTGCCACGGTGCCAGCGAGTGGCAGTAGGACGCGAGACGAAGCTTCCGTACTCACATAGATGGGCACCAACGCCGATGCATTTCCACAGTTAGCACCGGTGAAAGTAAGGGCCAATTATGATTCAGTTCGAACGGGAGACATGGAGTGATCTGGAAGCAGCTCTTCGCCGGGAGTGGCTGGAAACCAATGGGCTAGGCGGTTTTGCTTCGTCAACAATTGTTGGTTTGAACTCCCGCCGCTACCACGGGCTTCTGGTGGCCGCCACCAAGCCGCCTGTCGGCCGCTTGGTCCTCCTCTCCAAGCTCGAAGAGACGCTGTGGATCGATGGGAGGGGTTTCGAGCTGTCGGCCAACCGATATCCAGGGGTTATTCACCCGCAAGGATTCCACTATCTCAAACAGTTTCGACTCGACCCGTTTCCAGTGTTTACGTACGAACTAGAGGGCATCGAGCTGGAAAAGTCCGTGTTCATGATTCACGGCGAGAACAGCGCGGTGATTCATTATGAACTGAGGAAGAACAATCGTCCGGAGGTACCGAAGAACCTGCGTCTGGAAATTCGCCCATTGATTGCATTCCGCGACTATCACGGCACGACCCACGAAAACGGAGGCATCAACTCGGCGGTGCAAGAACGCTCTGGATTGGCAACTGTCACTCCCTACCAAGGGTTGCCTACCCTGCACTTGGCCCACAACGCGATGGAGTTATGTAAAACGGGTGACTGGTATCGCAACTTTGAATATGACGCCGAGCGCGAACGCGGGCTCGATTTTTCTGAAGATCTCTTCAATCCCTTTGTGCTGTGTTTCGATCTGCGGTCGCGCCGGCAGGCGTCAATCATCGCCTCCACCGGGGAACGCGACGCTGCCCAAGCAGTCGAATATCGGCAGGTGGAGATCACGCGTCGCCGAAAAGCGATGGTGGCATCTCCCATTGAGGATAGCTTTGCCCAAAGCCTCGCTGGTGCAGCAGACCAATACCTGGTTTCGCGTGAAGACGAGAAAACCGTCATCGCCGGTTACCACTGGTTCGGCGACTGGGGTCGCGACACCATGATCGCCCTGCCGGGCCTCACGCTACCGACCGGCAAGTATGATGTCGCGCGTAGTGTCCTGCGCACCTTCGCCAAGCACGTGGACCAGGGTATGTTGCCGAACCGTTTTCCTGACGCGGGCGAAACACCGGAATACAACACGGTCGACGCCGCTCTCTGGTTTTTCGAAGCGGCTCGCGCGTACCTTGCGTACACGAGCGATTTGGAATTCGTCCGCGATGAACTCTATCCCAAGTTTGCTGACATCATCTCTTGGCACGCTCGCGGGACGCGCTACGGAATCAAAGTGGATCCCAGCGGGTTGCTGGCTTCCGGCGAACTGGGAGTCCAACTCACGTGGATGGACGCCAAGGTGGGCGACTGGGTGGTAACGCCACGCCGGGGCAAGCCTGTTGAAGTCCAGGCTCTCTGGTACAACGCGCTCTGCATTATGGAGGATTTGGCCAGCAGGTTCGGGGACGACGCTGCGCGAAAACGTTATCGCCACATGGCCGCGGTTGCGCAATGGAGCTTCAACCGACTCTTTTGGAACGAAAAGCTCGGTTGCTTGTACGACGTGGTAAATGGCGGTCCGCCCGATTCATCTGTCCGCCCCAACCAGATCTTCGCGGTGAGCTTGCCGCACAGCATGTTGGCACGCGACCGCGCCAGAACCGTGGTGGAGAAAGTTCAAGAACACCTGCTGACCCCTTTCGGACTCCGCAGTCTCGCACCGAGCGACCCACAATACCACGGACGATACACTAGCGCCCCCGCGGAGCGCGATGGAGCGTACCACCAGGGAGCGGTTTGGGCGTGGTTGCTGGGGCCGTTCATTACTGCCTATATAAAGGTGCACGGACGGAGCGAGGAGGCCAGGCGCCAAGCGCATGCCTGGTTGTCCGGCTTGGAGTCTCATCTTGCAGAGGCCGGGTTAGGTCATATCTCGGAGATCTTTGAGGGCGACGCTCCTCATCGCCCATGTGGATGTATTGCTCAGGCTTGGAGCGTGGCTGAGATTCTACGTGTCTACTTCGAAGATGTGAGGGATCTGCGTCCGAATCCGCGACCAAGTGGCCGCCCGGTTCAAAGCAAGAACCTGCCAGTCGCCCTGGGCATCCCATGACTCACGATGTCGCTGGGGATTTCAATAGGATGCTTTCTTACCGGGCGCGAATGGGACGCTATGGACGGGAATGCAACCGCTGAATGAGCCTCCCGGATCTCCCGGCTGGGTCGTCAAGCTGGATCGCAGGACCGGCAAGATTCTGGGCTACGCGCCGGTGAGCGAGCGGGCGGGTCTTCACTCCGTGGAGGACGACGGCCAGGGTCAGCCGATGACGGACGTTGGCAACAGAATCGTCTGGTTCAAGAGGCGCACGTTTTGGAGTGTCCCATAGAGCGCGCTGCACAACACGGCCACAGAGGCCGGCAAAACTTTTTTGAAGAAATATTGGCGTCTCGCAGGAATAATTTCGTGCCGTGGCAGTTGTTCTCTATGGAGTCGTGGAAGAAAATGGCTGCCGTCTATAAGCTGCGCGACTCGGTCTCTCGTTAACTCGGAAGAACTCACACCAGCCTCCGGCCAGGCACACCTTGATGGTGAACTAACCGGGGGCCGAATGTGCGCCCGGTCGATCAAAGCCGATTCGCGGAATAGCAACGAAGTAGATATGTCAACCGATGCAATCAACATGTCGCCGAGCGAGAAGGCGGCTATCAAACCGGAGGGTTGGGGTGGTACGTATATTTCGGAATCAGATCGTCAGATTCATTGCGCTCACGTCTTTTTATCTTGCGCTGGCAGGCGCGTTCAGTGGGGCTTTGTTGGCAGCCCAGGATCTGTCAGCATCGCCAGTAGATGCTAATGCGGCCCTGAGCCCGCTGGTTTTTGATGTTTCGTACTTCAAATCAGTAAACCCTGCATTCGCACACCTGACGGATGCGCAGGCAACCAGCCAATGGCTCAACCATGGCGCCGCCGAAGGACTCAGAGCACACCCGCTTTTCTGGAGCAAGCAGTATTTGGCTTTCTATGCGGACCTGCGGGCGGCGTTCGGCGCCACGAATTATCCGGCCGCGATCGAGCACTATGTGTCTACGGGGCACAGCGAGGGCCGCGAAGGAGTTCTGGCACTGACGCCGAATGTCTTCGATCTTTCTTTCTACACGTCCACGAATCCCGATGTCCAATCACTTTCCGCAGTGGACGCCGAGACTTTTTGGATTGAGCACGGCATAGCTCTGAACCAGCATGCCCATCCGCGTTTCTTCGCTCCAGACTATCTGTTCTTGAATCATGACAAAGAGCTTCTCTTTGGTCCCGCAGGAGTCGTCGCCGCCATCGACGACTTCGCGCTTACGGGATCGAATCCGGCGCCGAGCGGCGCGCCCCGAATCGGTATTTTTTCTCTCGCTCCCTGGGTGTTTGATCCGGTTTATTACATGAGCCGGCATGCAGGACTTAAATCGCTAGATCAAGCGACTGCCGCATGGCTCAGCGTGGGCATCGCGAAGGGCGATAAAGGATCGAATCTGTTCTCGGCGGTGGAATACCTGGCGCAGTATCCTGACCTGCAAAATGTATTTGATGCCCAGGGTAATCTCGGCCTGCTTCGCCACTACGTTCAATTCGGGCGAAGCGAAGGACGTAGAGGACTGTTTGCGATTGACCAGTCCTATCTCTCAAAGATTCCCACATCCGCCGGATTGACGACCAAGCCTGGCGATACGGTGGAGAATTTCGCCTCTGTTACTGGCAAGGAAGTGACTGTCACCATTCAGGCTCCGGCCCCGAGCGACCAGGTGTACGAAGCGAAAATCAGTAATCCGGATACCGATTTTCCGGCAGCGATTGCCGCGGCAATGACCCAAGGCGCGGGCACTATCCTGATTCCGCGCGGCACCTACGCGTTCAAAGGCACGCAGGTAGACTGCAGTCCGACGGGCACTTGTGCGAATTGGACCATCAACAATCCGACTGACCTCATCATCGACGGCCAGGGATCGACCTTGCAATTCAGTGCACTGGCGACCTGGAGCATACTGGTCAACCAGCCTACCAGGATACGGTTTAAGAACTTCGTCATCGACTGGCCGGATCTTCCCATCTCGGCTCTTGGAACCATCATTGCCGGTTCTACTCCTGGCCAAAACCTCTTGCAGATGAGTTCGGCCTTCCCCTTCGACCCAACCAAGACCATCGATGCCATCACCGATTGGAATCTGAAAGACAACATCTTCGGCAGAGAGACCGCGACTCAGAGGTTTTGGTCTGGGCCGGCAAGTTCTCCGCCGGTCTATCAAGGCAACTCGATTTATTCCGCGCCAGATTTTTCCGCATTTCCCATCGGGCAATCGCTTCTGGTTGACTACTACCACGGAGAGGCGAACGGCATCGGGGTTGCGGGTGCCAGCGACATTGCATTCGAGAATGTCATCATTCATTCCGCGCCCGGCTTTGGGTTCTTCATCAGCGGCGCTCGCGGCGTACGGTTTTCGAGATGTGAAATCAGCCGTTCTCCGGGCAAACTTACTTCCAGCGGCTCGGATGGTATTCACTTCGAAAATGTACAGGGTGACGTCCTGATCGAGGACAGTACGCTTTCCGACGAATTAGACGACTCGATCAACCTTGCACCGGAGACGATGGTGCAGCCTTTGCACGTTGCTGGAACGCAGATCAAGATTCCTTCGCCGGAGTTTCCGGTGAGTGTGGGCGACCCCTTGATGTTTTCGAACTCAGCCTGGGGGTTGTTGGGTTACGCAACCGCCACGGCCGTGTCTACGAACGCCGACGGATCGGTGAACGTGACGTTGAGTAACGAAGTTCCCCATCTTGCAACCGATAGCTGGCAGGAGGATCTGAACTTTATGGCTCCCCGCTGGATCATTCGGAACAACGTCTTCCACAACGGTCTTGGCCGAGCTGTTCTGCCCCAGTCGCCGTACGGGTTGCTCGAAGACAACGTCATGAGCGATATGTTCCACTACCCTATCTTCATCGGAATTCTGCAAGATGTCCCCCCGTCCGCAACCCCGGGAGTGCAAGACTTGCAGGTGCTGAACAACCAGATTTCCAAATCAGGGGCGAAGGCAGGCAGTGCGTTTATTCCGGGCGAGGTGGCCGGTTTGCCGGGAGCCATCCTGATTGGAACCTGGCTCAATAACGGGCTTTTTGACGAAAGTGGCAGCACAGACGTTCCCGTCAATCAAGACATCGTGCTTTCAGGAAACAGTGTGCGTGATGTTCCCGGCCCGGCAGTCTTCATAGGTTCGGCGAGCAAGGTCTCGGTGAGCGGAACTCAAGTTGAAGACTCCAACCGGGAGGCTGAGCATTACTTCCTGGGAACGGCGAGCACAGAGGGATCAATCGTAGTGAGTCAGTCTCATGACGTGACAATAGCCGGCACTGAAATGACCGGCGCCAGGACTGGACCCGTTTCTCTCGATCGCCATTCGACAAGCGAAATCACGGTCGAGAAAACGTGGCCGGCGCCAGGTTTTCTAATCCCTTGAAAGTAAGAGCTTAGCGCGGGCGATGAACTGACATGGCTCGCAAGGCAGGATTGTGGGCGGCGTCGTTGCTTGGGTGAGGCGATTTTTCGCGCGGAGTCTTTGCGTTCAATCTTCTGATCAGTGGGAGTCGCGGGCGACTTTGGCTCCGCTGTGGCCGACCAGAAAATCGAGGTCTGCTCCCAGATGTGCCTGCTGCACGTGCTCGACATACAGTCGCTCCCACCCGCGCGCGGGCAGAAAGGGTGGAGTCCACTGAGCGCGGCGGGCGGCGAGAGTGGCGTCGTCGATTTCGACTTGTATGACCCGTTGAGCCACGTCAAGAACGATGGTATCGCCGGATTGAACCAGAGCCAGCAGACCGCCGGCTGCAGCCTCTGGCGATATATGCAGGACCACAGTGCCGTACGCGGTTCCGCTCATGCGTGCATCCGAGATGCGCACCATGTCGGTCACGCCGTTGCGCAAGAGTTTTGGGGGCAGCGGCATGTTTCCGACTTCTGCCATGCCCGGATATCCCCGCGGGCCGCAATTCTTGAGAACCATGACGCAGTTTTCGTCGATGTCCAGCGCTTCGTCATTGATGCGCGCGTGAAAATCTTCGATGGAATCGAAGACCACCGCTCGACCGCGATGCTGCAGCAGGTGCGGGCTGGCGGCGGAGAGCTTGATCACCGCACCATCGGCAGCGAGATTTCCGCGCAGCACGGTGATTCCGGCATTCTGCTTGAACGGTTCGGCGAAGTGGTGAATCACTTCACGATTCCAGCAGGGCGCTTCCGCGACATTTTCCCAGATCGTTTTTGCGTTGACGGTGAGAGCGTGACGGTGCAGCGCGCCGCCTCCTCCTAATTCGCGTAGAACGGCGGGCAGACCTCCGGCGTAAAAGAAGTCCTCCATCAGATATTTTCCTGACGGCTGAAGATTGACAAGACAGGGCAGGGCTGAACCGAGTTGATCGAAATCATCGAGAGCGAGGGGCACTCCGACGCGGCCCGCGATCGCGATTAAGTGAATGACTGCGTTGGTCGACCCGCCGATGGCGGCGTTGGCGCGGATTGCGTTTTCGAAGGCTTCTCGCGTCAGAATGCGCGACATGCGCAGGTCCTCGCGCACCATTTCCACGATGCGACGGCCGGTCATCTGGGCCAGCGTGTTGCGCCGGGCATCGACGGCGGGGATGGCCGCATTTCCCGGCAGGCTCATGCCCAAGGCCTCGACCATGTTGGCCATGGTCGAAGCGGTTCCCATGGTCATGCAATGGCCCTTGGAACGGTGCATGCAGCTTTCGGCTTCGAAGGCTTCTTCGATCTTCATCTCGCCCGCACTGATCTGCTCAAACATCTGCCACACGCCTGTGCCGGATCGCGGCCGCGAAACTTTCCGGAAAGCATCGGCCCGCCGGACAGGCCAATCGTGGGAAGATCGCACGATGCCGCGCCCATCAGAAGAGACGGCGTGGTCTTATCGCAGCCCATGAGCAGAACGACGCCGTCGATAGGATTGCCGCGAATAGACTCCTCGACATCCATGCTGGCCAGATTGCGAAATAACATGGCGGTGGGCCGGAGTTGGGTTTCGCCGAGAGACATCACGGGAAATTCCAGGGGAAAGCCGCCGGCTTCCCACACGCCGCGCTTTACAAATTCGGCTAGTTCGCGAAAGTGACCGTTGCACGGGGTCAGCTCGGACCACGTATTGCAGATACCAATCACCGGGCGGCCATCGAACAGGTCGTGAGGCCAACCCTGGTTCTTCATCCAGCTGCGGTACAAGAATCCCATCTTGTCCTGCCGGCCATACCATTCCTGACTGCGAAGTTTCTTCATACGAGTATTCTCGTGCCCTCAATTTCCGCGCGCAAGAGATGAAACCTCGTCTGCGCACTTCGCGCCGGACTTGTTGCGGAAACCTGCTGCCGATGCTACCACGCGACTTGCGGCAACCGAAGTCCCGGCGCATCTGCGTTTTGTTACACTCATTCGGAGTTTGAGCCAATGACCATTGTTGCGGGAGTCGATTTCGGGACGCTGAGTGTGCGAGTTTCGTTGGTCGACAGCGACCGCGGGCTGATCGGCTCGGCCATCGCCGAATATCCGCTCCACCGCAAGCGTGAGGATCCAGATTATGCCACGCAGTCGCACGACGACCAGATGCGCGCCCTGGCTTCCGCCACTCGGCAGGCAGTAAAGGCGGCAGGAATTCCGGGCGATTCCATCGCGGCTATCGCTCTCGATACCACCGGCTCCAGCGTGATTCCAGTCGCCGCGGATATGACTCCGCTCGACGACTACTACCTGTGGTGCGATCACCGGGCAAAACAGGAAGCGGCTGAAATTACCGAGCTTGCACACCGCGAGAAGCTAGAGGCCATCCAGTGGTGCGGGGGCGTGTACTCCTCCGAGTGGGGGTTCGCGAAGTTGCTGCATTGGCTCCGGCACAATCCCGGCAAGCGCAATGCGTTCGCGAGCGCCTTCGAGCATTGCGACATGGTTGCGGCTACGCTTTGCGGAATCGCAACGCCGTCGCGGGTGAAGCGCAGCGTTTGCGCCATGGGTCACAAGTGGATGTGGAATGCGGCCCTGGGCGGGCTTCCCCCGGAAAGCTTTCTCGCCAAAGTTGATCCGTTGCTGGCAGGAGTTCGGGCGAAATTGGATGGGGAATACTCTACTTCTGATCGGATTGCCGGAAGGTTGTCGCCGCAGTGGGCAGAAAAGCTGGGGCTGCGCGCGGGCATCCCCATTCCGGTGGGAGCGTTTGATGCGCATTGGGACGCGATCGGCGCCGGAGCCCGAGAAGGCGATGTGGTGAACGTGGTCGGCACCTCGACCTGCATCATTGCGTATGCCAAGCAGGCGGAGTTAATCCCCGGAGTCTGCGGCGTGGTGAAGGGCAGCGTGCACCCGCAGTTCACCGGCGTCGAAGCGGGCCTCTCGGCCACGGGAGATATTTTCAGCGCCATCGCGGGGCGAGCCAACACGACGGTTGCGGAACTGAGCAAAGGTCTCGAGACCTATCGCGCCGGGCAAACTGGACTGCTGCGCATGACCTGGGACAATGGCGACCGGACCGTGCTGGTCAATCCCAATCTCGGGGGAATCACGATTGGATGGAATTTGCAGCACACGGCGCAGGACGAACTTTTCGCGGCCATCGAGGGAACCGCTTTTCACACCCGCGTGATTCTTGATCGCATGAGTGAGTACGGAGCGCCCACGCTGCGCGTCATCAATGGTGGCGGCATCCCGCAAAATAACTCGGTGCTCAATCAGGTGTATGCCAATGTCTTGGGCAGACCGGTGCTGGTGCCCAGCGGCAAAGTGACAGGGATCGGCTCGGCGATTTTCGCTTTTCTGGCGGCTGGGGCGTTCCAGACGGTTGAAGAGGCGCAGGACAAGATCTGCTCGCCGTACAAAACTTATGAGCCGGAAGAATCGGCGCAGCGCGTGTACGCGGATCTGTATCAGCACTATCGGAGGATCTATTTTGCCTTCGGAGAGCCGGGAAGCAGCGAGTTCGGGCAAGTGCTGCCGGCTTTGATCCGGGGCGCAAAGCGCTGAAAGTTTCCAACCTGGTGAGCCAGTGTGAATCGGTAGGCAAGCCGCAGTGGGACACACCGGAGGGCAAAGATGTTTTCCGAAACAAGACGAAAGTTCCTTCAGCAATCAGCCGCTGCCGGCATTGCCTGCTCCGCGAACCTGGTCGGGAGCCGTTTCGCATGGGGTCAAACGGCGACGGCTGATGCGGGCGGCACGCGCATCTACATCGATTCCCGTCGCACGATTGCGGCTTTGGACCGCAATCTGTTTGGTTCGTTCCTGGAGCATCTCGGGCGCGCGATCTATGAGGGCATTTATGATCCGGGATCGACGCTGTCGGATGCCAACGGGTTTCGCAAGGACGTGATGGAGGAAGTGCGCCAGCTGGGGGTTCCGATCATCCGCTATCCTGGCGGCAATTTTGTGTCCGGATACAACTGGCTCGACGGCGTCGGACCAAAGAAGGATCGTCCGCGAATACTCGACAAGGCCTGGAACACGGTCGACACCAACCAGTTCGGGACCGACGAGTTTATGGCGTGGAGCAAGATCGTCGGGGCCCGTCCGTTGATGGGGCTGAACCTCGGCACAGGGACGCCGGAGCGGGCGGCGGCGCTGGTCGAATACTGCAACATCGAGAAGGGAACCAAGTGGAGCGACCTGCGACGCAGCCACGGAATTGAACAGCCCTACAAAGTGGAGCACTGGTGCCTGGGCAATGAGATGGACGGCCCCTGGCAGATCGGGCACATGACGGCGGGCGAATACGGTTTGAAAGCACAAGACGCCGCCCGCCAGATGCACGCTGTCGATCCCTCTCTCAAACTGATTGCATGCGGATCCAGTGGTCCGGGTATGCCAACCTATCTGGAATGGGACCGCGAAGTCCTGGAGCAGTGTTACGAATATGTCGATGCCCTGTCTCTACATCGATACATTGGCAACACCAAGGGAGAAACCGGCGAAGACAGCGCAAAGTTTGTGGCCATGAATTTGAGCATGGAGCAGCAGATCGCAGAAACGCTTGCGGTGTGCGATCTGGTGCGCGGACACAAGCGGTCGCCCAAGAAGCTCTGGCTGTCGTTTGACGAATGGAACGTATGGTATCGCGCCCGCACCGGCGATGCCACAAACGGGCGCGAGCACGAAGCGCCGCATCTCCTGGAGGAGGTGTATGACCTGGAAGACGCGTTGCTCGTGGGAGGAATCCTCAACACTCTGATAAGGAACGCGGATCGCATCAAAATTGCATGTCTCGCACAACTCGTGAACGTGATCGCCCCGATCGTCACCAATGCCAAGGGACTGCTCCAGCAAACGATTTATTATCCATATAGCTGGGCACTGCAGTGGGCGCGCGGAAACGTACTGCAGTTGCTGGTGGAATCGCCCACTTACGCAGTCTCGGAAATGGGTCAGGTTCCTTACCTCGATGTTGCCGGAACTCTGAGCCCGGAAGATGGAAAGTTGTCGCTGTTCATCCTCAATCGGGACTTGGTGAAGGCGCAAACGGTTGAGATCAATTGGCAGGATCGGATGCCGGGCAAGTTGCTGAATTCCAGGGTGCTCACGGGGAGCGATCTGAAAGCCTTCAACACCTTCGAAGCGCCGCAGCGAGTTGCGCCTCAATCTTCGGAAAAGGTCTCAAGCAGCGGCGCGCGCACAAAATTTGAAGTGCCGGCGCGCTCCTACACGGCGATGCAGTGGGCAACATGATTGGCTAGGTGGCAAGGCAAGGGCGGATTTGCGTACCCAGTGAATGGATTGTGATTAGCTGGGCGATGCGTCGCGCGTTCTTCAATTCAAACATGCTTCATGGGGTTACGGCGATGACCCGCAGAGGACTGCCAGATCCGCCTACGATTTTCAGTGGGGCGGCGATAACGATGGCACCGGTGGGCGGAAGTTGGTCAAGGTTCGAAAGACTTGCGAGGCCAAATTTGCCGCTGCCGTGCATGAGGTAGTGGTTGGGGAAAGGTGGATCGAAGGTGGCGGCCTGACCCGCATCGGTCCCGACCGTTTCTACGCCGAGACCCAGGATATTGCGCTCCTGAGCGAGCAGAGCGGATGTTTCCTTGGCCAATCCGGGAGTGTGGGGTCCGTTATCTTTCAGGTTGATGTAGTCTTTTGGATCTTTCCGCTTCGACCAGTCGGTTCGCAGGAGCACCCACGCTCCCTGCGGGATTTGACCGTGCTGTTTTTCCCATTGGCGGACTCGTTCTGGCGTCAGTAAAAAGTCTGGGTTCGTCGCTACGTCGGCGCTGATGTCAATCACGCACGCGGGACCGATAAATTTCTTCGGCGGGATGCGATCGACGGTGTTCTCCGGAAGGTCTCTGCCGGAGACCCAGTGCACGGGAGCATCAAAATGTGTGCCGGTATGTTCGCCGGTCTCGAAGCCGTTCCAGTACCAGGCGGGGCCGCGCTCGTCGTAGCGCGACAGTTCCCAGATTTTGAATGCGGGCGTGTTGTTCCACTGTGCAGGCAGCGGCAGCAGAGGTGTCTGCGGACTCAAGGGCTGGGTCAGATCGACGACCCGTAACCGGCCGATGGCGAGTTCCTCGAGCAGTGTGGCTAAGACTGAAGACATTGGGACTCCTCTTAAGGTCCGTCCGATTAAGATTCATGCGACGCTCCGTGCTCACGCGAGCGCGCTGCGGTCGCCGCCGTTAGCGCGTTTTCAGCGATTGGATATGACGGCGGAATTGAAATCGATTTTCCAGCAATGCCAGGTCTGTGACGTAGGCGGCGGGGCCCTTGGCTTCGACCTTGGCGATGATAGTGGTCAGGTCGCCGGCTTGCATGGCATCGGTGACGGCGGCTTTGAAACTCTCCACGCTGCGCACTGTGACCACTCGGGGAATGCCGGCGGCACGGGCGATCCCTTCCAGGTCGGAGCCAGTGCTGGTCGCGGTGGGGAACCCGCCGACCGAAAGCAAACTTTCGTTGTCGAATACAACGTGGACCAATTTCTTGGGACGATAACGTGCCATCGTGGTGAGGCTGCCAAGGTTCATCAGAAGCGAGCCGTCGCCGTCGAAGACGATCACTTTCTGCTCTGGCAGGCACAGAGCCAGGCCCAACCCCGTCGAAGACGCCAATCCCATCGCATGTTGCAGGTAGAAAAAATTCGGACGGTGTCCCACCGAGTGGAGTTCAGCCGCGACAGCGCCCATGATGGTGACGACGAGGCAGTCTTCCAGTTCAGGATAGACCGATCGAAGGCAATCAATGCGCAACATTCGTCCTTACTCCTCCCACATCAGGTCGCGCGTTAGAAGAAGCGCAACCGGCTGCAAACTGCTTTCGGCGAGGGTTTGCGCCTGGCGGATTCGCTTTTTCACGGTGTCCAGCGAATCCAGGAAAAAGTAAGGGATGCGCAGCGCACGCAAGAGCGGTTCAGTGACGTTGCCGCCCTGGGTTTGCCAGGGGTCGCGTTCGCCAATCGTGCCGCGGTAGCTGATGAGCATCAACAGAGGAATCCTGTAGAGATGCGCGAACGAAACGATGCCGTTGATGGATGCCAGGAAACCGTGGTTCTGCATCAGCATGGCCGACTTGACTCCGGCAAAGTGCGCTCCGGCGGAGATGCCGACGCCTTCCTCTTCTTTTGCCAGTCGCACTAGAATCATCGCAGGATCATCGTCGGCCAAGCGGATGAGATGGACCAGCCAGGTTTCGGGCAGGGCCGAGACCAGGCGGATGTCGCACTCCTTCAGTGCGTCGTAGATGAGCTCGGAGTTGGTCGAGGAGACGGGCATCTTTGGGCTTTCAGGTTGACGAGTATTGCAGCGGAGTATAGGTTTGGCGCTGCTCATTTTGCAAGACGGCCGGGCTGACTTTTCAGATTTTGACCAGGAGCACAGGTTGGAAGCTAAATCCCAGAGCGTTCTGAATCCCAAAGGTTCGTCCCGAGTGAATACTGACTTTCCCATTGAAACTGTACGTGCAGCTTTTCCTGCGCTGACTCAGACTCCGGGATTCATCTTTTTCGACAATGCGGCGGGCGCGCAGGTCCCACAGATGGTGCTGGACGCGGTGAATCATCATCTGCTCGAGTGCAATGTGCAGCGCGGCGGGCGCTATGCCAAGAGCCGTGAAGTTGACGAGACGATTGTGCGCGCGCGACAGAGCGTCGCCGATCTGGTGAACGCGCGCGACCCAAGCGAAATCGCTTTCGGCATGAACGCCACATCCTTCATCCGATTGGTCAGCTTGGCGATTGGGCAAACGCTCGGTAAGCGGACCGGGATTGTCGTCAGCGATATGGACCATGAGGCGAACATCGCCACCTGGCTGGCTTTGGAGCGAAACGGCGCGCGAATCCGATGGTGGAAGATGAGGGACGACGGGAACCTGCACGTTGACGATCTCGTTCCTCTAGTGTCCTCGACGACGCGTCTGGTGGCGTGCACGCTGGCTTCGAACGCCATCGGTTCGATCGTGGATGTCGCGGCGGCGGCAGCGGTGGCGCACGCGGCCGGGGCTGAAATCTTCCTCGATTCCGTCCACTACGGCCCTCACGCAGCGATCGACGTGCAGGCCTTCGACTGCGATTACCTGGTGTGCTCGGGGTATAAGATTTTCGCTCCGCACATGGGATTTCTTTGGGGACGCCGTGAGCTGCTGCAGAAACTGCCGACGTTTCGCGAGGACTTCATTTCCGACGAGCCACCGGGCAAAATCGAGGCCGGCACGTTTATTTACGAAAATGTGGCGGGGATGGGCGCCGCCGTGCGCTACCTGGAAACTCTGGGGCGAAGTGTGGCGGGGGAGTATGCAACGAAGGAATCGGAATCGATATCGCGAAGAACCGCCCTGCAACGGGCCTTCGAGGCGATCCGGGTCTACGAAGAATCGCTTTCGCTCGAAATGCTGCGCGTGCTCGAGGAGTGCGGCGCCGTCGTCTACGGCGTGAAGGAAGCAGAGCGGATTGGTCAACGAGTGCCAACGTTGTGTTTCAACTTGCTGAATGTATCTGCGGCAAGGGTCGCCGAAGAACTCGCGAGACAGAATATCGGCGTACGCGACGGCCACATGTACTCACCGCGGCTGATGCGGCGACTCGGGCTCACCATGGAGAGTGGCGCAGTCCGCGCATCACTGGTGCACTACAATACGGTCGAAGAGGTGCGCCGATTCGGAAGCGCCTTGGCTGAAATAAAGACCTCATGCTGACCGACAAGGAAATTCAGAAGATCCGCTCCCGCTTCAGCATCTTCCAGCGCAAAATATATCTCAACAGTTGCTCGCAGGGGCCGTTATCAGATGCGGTTCAGGCCGGGCTGGAAGACTTCATGGCGAGTTGGCACGAACACGGTTCTCCGTGGGAATCGTGGGTGGAGCGTTACGAGGCGGCACGAACGGCTTTTGCGCAATTCATCAATGCGAGCCCAAATGAGGTTGCGATTGTTACCAGCGTTTCGGCGGGCGTGAATGGGGTCGCCAGCGCGCTGAGTTTCCAGGAACGGAAAAAAGTTGTAATGGGCGAGTTCGAGTTTCCTACCATGGGCCATGTGTGGCTCGGACAACGGGGGCGAGGCGCCGAGGTGCAGTTTGTATGCGCCGAGGGCAATTGCATTCCGGCGGTGAATTACGAAGAGATGGTCGACCGCAACACGCTCATCGTGCCGCTTACACATGTTTGTTTCAAGAACGGGTTTCGGTCCGACGTAGGCGCCATCACGCAGATTGCCCATCGCGCCGGCGCCCTCGTCATGCTCGATGATTACCAGGACTGCGGAACCCGCCGGGTTGACGTGAAAGCACTCGATCTGGATTTTTACTTGACCGGAACCCTCAAATATCTGCTCGGTCCTCCCGGTCTGGCTTTTATGTATGTTCGCAAAGAAATCGTTTCATCGCTGGTTCCTACTGTCACGGGATGGTTTGGGCAAGCCAATCCGTTCGCGTACGACCCGCAACATTTCGATCTGTCTCTAACCGCGCGAAGGTTCGAGTCGGGTTCCCCGTCCGTGCCCAATGTGTATGCGGCGCTGCCCGGAATCCAACTGTTGCGGGAGATCGGCCTCGAGAATGTCGCGGCTCACATCAAGACCCTCACGCAATCGCTCTTGAGCAGCGCTCGCGATCTGGGCATTCGCGCCAAAACGCCCGCTGACAGCGGGGGGCCGCTGGTGGTGCTGCAATGCAAAGATTCAACCTTGCTGGTGCAGAAGCTCGCCGCAAGCGATATCGTGGCATCGAATCGTCATGACGGCTTGCGCATATCGTTCCACGTGTACAACACCGTGGACGATGTGCAGGCAGTGGTCGAGGTTCTCAAGAAAAATATCGATCTCATGGTCCTTGATCCTGCCAGCGTCGGCAGCTATGACTGATCAACCACGTCCAGCGGTTGGGGTCACACCGGCCGGCGAGACACCTCCGATGCGCGGTGGAGACGGTCTGCAGCGCCGGTTGAGCCAACGGCAGCTCACTATGATGGCCATTGGGGGCGCGATTGGTGTCGGTTTGTTTTTGGGCAGCAGCGTCACCATTCGGCTGGCTGGACCCGCGGTCATCCTCTCCTATCTTCTGGGCGCGGGCATTGCGCTGATCATGTCCTATGCGCTGGCAGAGATGGCCGTGGTGCATCCGGTTGCGGGCGCATTCGGAGTTTACGCGGAAAAATATCTTAATCCCTGGGCGGGGTTTTCGGTTCGAGCCACTTACGGAGTTGCGCAGATCATCGCCATCGGGGCGGAAGTCACAGCGGCGGGAATCTACATCTCTTTCTGGTTTCCGAATGTTCCGCAATGGATTTGGGTGGTGTTGGTCTCAGCCGCTCTGGTGGCGCTCAATTCCATGCAGGTCAACCGCCTGGGTGAGTTCGAATATTGGTTCGCCATGATCAAAGTGGCGGCGATTGTTGGGTTCATCGTCGCGGGATTATCGTTGATCTTCGGTTTTGGTTCTCATGCCGCGATTGGCTTGGCCAATCTGACCCAACATGGAGGGTTCCTGCCCACGGGATGGAAAGGAGTCTGGCTTTCACTCACAATAACCGTCACCAGTTACATGGGAGTGGAAATCATCGCAGTCACCGCGGGGGAGGCCGAACATCCGGAAGTGACGATTCCACACGCCATGCGGAACATTGTGTGGCGTCTGATTTTGTTCTACGTGCTGGCGATCGCGATTATGGTGACGATGGTTCCGTGGAACCAGACGGGCGGTTCGTCCGGGCTTTCCGGGAGTCCGTTTGTCACGGCGTTCGCTGCGGCGCACATACCCTTTGCCGCCGCGATCATGAACTTCGTGGTGCTGACGGCGGCGCTCTCCAGCGTAAATACGAATCTGTACCTCTCAACGCGAATGCTTTTCTCACTCGGCCACGGGGGCTATGCCCCGGATTGGATGGGCAAGGTGAGCGGCAACGGAGTGCCGCATCGCGCGTTGCTGGCTTCCACCGCGGGGATTATCGCAGCCATTCTGCTGGCTATCTTTGCCCCGAAGAATGCTTTTCTCATGCTCTACGGAACCGCTGTTGCCGGAATGCTTTTCGTGTGGATGGTGATTCTCAGCTCACACCTTCGTTTCCGCAAAGGCATAACGAACGAGCGGCTGGTGAGTTTGCCGATGCGTCTGCGGGGGCACCCATTGTTTACCGTGGTCGGGATTGGGTTGCTGCTTGCGATCTCGGGAACGACATTTTTTGTAGACGGATTGCGCTGGTCGGTTCCGGCGTTTTTCGTTTTCCTGGGAATTATTTCAGTGTTTTATTGGCGAGGGCGGAGAGAAACATAAGCACTAAAGACTGCAAGGAGCTCGAGATGGTTGACGCCAGCGAAGAGGTTTATTCTTCGCTTCACCGCAGATTCAAAGGTGATTTGCTTCGCCCCGGCCACGATGGGTATGAAGACGCGCGCGTCATTTGGAATGGCATGGTGGATCGTGCGCCCGGTCTGATAGCACGTTGCGCAGATGTCAGTGATGTGCAGAGCGCGGTTCGCGCGGCCTCTGAGATTGGAATTCTCACCGCCGTCCGTTGCGGAGGGCATAGTCTAGCGGGTTTTAGCACGTGCGATCGCGGCCTGGTGATCGACCTGTCGAGAATGCGACAGGTCACTGTCGATGGCGAGGCGCGCCGCGCCAGAATTGCCGGAGGCTGTCTGCTGGGGTCGATCGACACCGCAACGCAAAAAGCCGGTCTGGTTTTTCCTGCCGGAGTTGTTTCCCATACGGGAGCGTCTGGGCTGATCCTGGGCGGCGGAACGGGATGGCTCACCCGGCGCTTCGGATTGTCATGCGATAACGTCGAAGGATTCAGTCTGGTCACGGCGGATGGTTCGGCCGTGCGTGCCAACGCTACCGAGAACGCGGATTTGTTCTGGGCCTTGCGCGGAGGCGGCGGTAACTTCGGAGTGGTCACCGAGTTTGAGGTGAAACTCCATCCGCTGACCGCTGTGGTGCTTGCCCAGGGCCTGTCAGGCGAAGCCGAAATTCGCCGGCTACTGGAACTGTGGAGAGACTTCATGGCTGAAGCGCCTCTCGACCTGAAGTGGAACGTTGATCTACGCCTGGCGCCGCAGGCGAAGAAGGTGCCGGCGGAACTTCGCGGGCGGCCGGTGGCTGGCAGTTCGCTGATTTGGACGGGTGACCCTGACGTCGGGCGTCCGTATCTGGATCGCGCGCTTTCCCTGTGCCATTCAACTTCTGTGAGCAGCAAGATTGTGTCGTTCATGAACTTGCAAACCATGGCCGACTCGGAATTTCCGCACGGCCGGCGCTATTACACCAAGTCGGGATATTTCGTTTATCTCGACAACGGCACGATCGATCGCCTCGTGGACGCGGTGGCCACGATTCCGTCGCCGGAAACACAGATTGAACTGGCCTATCTTGGAGGCGCGGCGGCGCAAGTCGGCGCGGACGAGACCGCATTCGGGGATCGCAGCGCTCCGTTCATCCTGAACTTGCTGGCGAACTGGGCGGATCCATCCGGGGATGCCGGTAACATTGCCTGGATTCGCGCCCTCTTCAATCAGCTTCGTCCGGCGATGAAACCGGGTGTGTACATCAATTTCATGAGCGGCGATGAGCAGGATCGTGTGCCTGAGGCCTACCAGCGATGGGAACGCATGGTAGCGGTTAAGTCGCGCTATGATCCCAATAATTTCTTTCGGCTGAATCAGAACGTTCCACCTGCCGGCCGCTAACTCCCATCATCGGCTAGCTTTGAGCGGAGACGCCTTGTTCTACCATCTTCAACAACGGCGCTTCGCGGCCCCGCGCCGAAACATGCTCCAGCGCGTCGATGTTGCCATCTTTCGCCAGGAGCGCACAATCGAAATTGTTCACCGTTGGGCAAATATGTCGCGGTAGCAGGTACAACATTTCTCCAACCTGTGGAGCAGTCGCCTCCTGCGCCACTTTGAGAGGAAGATGCTCTTCGCTGGGCGAGAGCGGAGTGAGTTCGGGATGGCCGAGGACCACGCACGTCGGCACGCCGGCATCGGCGGAGACGGTTTTGTGGCCGGCGTCGCAGGTGACGATCCCCGGATGCGGGTGGCTCACTACGCGCGTCAGCACCAGCGCCGCCGGCTGATAGCCGTATTTGCTCGGGAGTTGATCGAGACTGCTGGCGTCGCAATAAACGATGGTTCCGGGCGACATGCGATGGAGGAAATTGCCGCGGCGAAAACCTTCGTAGGTGAGCGAACTGGGGAACGTGGGCGTGCCTGACGTGATCACTTCGGACACACTAACGCCGGAGCGATTGAGTTCGTTCACAATTTCCAGCAGGCGATCATAGCCGCGGTGTGCCGCCTGCGTCCGTTCGCTATTTCCTTCGCCGTCGATCAGGCCACCGAATTGGCCGTCATAGTAGTGCAGGCCGCGAAACTCCAGGCCGGCATCGGTAATCGCGCGGGCCAGTCTGACCACTCTATCGGTCTGCCTCTGATCGATTCCGGTGCGATTCATGCCCGGATTGATGTCGAGAAAAATTCCCATGCGGCTGGCATGCCATTGCCGCACCTGGTCTTCGTTTTCGGCAAGAACGGAAATGCGAACCTCGGGAAACTGCCGCGCTATATCCTGTGTGCGGCGCGCGTTCGCGCCCATCACGGGATAGGCCAGCAGCACGTCGGTGGCGCCGTTTCGGCAGGCCACTAGCAATTCCAGCGTAGTCGCGCATTTGAAGTTGCGGATGCCGCGTTCTACTAGCATTCGCAGAGTGAGTCCGAGCTTCGCGGTCTTGATGTGCGCGCGCCAGCGGTCGGCGTCACCCTCCAGCAGATTCAGGGTTTGTTGAATGTTCGCGGCAATGAGATCGGGATATAGAACCAGCGCGGGAGTCAGCACGTCTTCGATGACGGACACTCGGTAGCGTTGATCCCAGTTGAATTTGTTCAGCATGATTCGGACATCACGATTCGCTCATAATGATTCGCTCAATCCTGACTTCTGCACAGGCCTCGAACCGCGGTGCTTAGGATGATAACGCGGAATTGCGGCCCGGCCAAAGCGTGGCCGGGCTTCATCCTGATCCTGAATCGGCGAGACGGGCGCTGGTTGACGCGCTACAGCGCTGAGAGTAGGCTCTCTGAACCTTCGAAGGCGAAATGGGGTCGGATCTGGCGCGTCAAACGAAAACCGGGCAAACTGATTTGGTTCGTGGATTAGGTTTGTGGGCCGCGACCGCCATCGTGATCGGCGACACCATTGGCACGGGAGTTTTTCTGGTCACCAGCGACATGGCCCGCGCGGTTGGTTCGGCGGGTCTGGTGTTTGTGGCGTGGATTCTCGGCGGGCTCATCGTGCTGTGCGGCGCATTCTGCTACGCCGAACTGGGTGCGGCCTTTCCCAAGGCGGGCGGGCCTTACGTTTATCTTACTCGCGGTCTTGGCCCGCTCTGGGGATTTCTCTTCGGATGGATGAGTTCGTTTCTGGAGCGGCCGGTGGCCATGGCAACGCTGGCCGCGGGACTTCTGCGATTCGCCGGATTTCTTTTCCCGGTTGTGGGCACGCCTTTGTTCCGCGGACATCTGGGAAATTATGTCTTCACGTTCACCGCAGCGCAGCCACTGGCGGCGTCGGTGGTGCTGGCGGTGACCGCGATTAACTATTTGAGTGTCGAGATGGGCGGAGCAATTCAAGTGCTGCTGACATGTTTGAAGATGGGAACGATCCTTGTGATCGTGGTCGCCGGCGTTTTGTTCGGAACGGCGCATGGGATCGAGGTCGGCCCGTCGGCTGCGCACTTGAGTTGGAACATGATCAACTGGGGAACGATCGGCGCTGTGCTGACCGCCCTGGTTCCGGCCATGTGGGCGTACAACGGGTTCAACGATCTGGGCGACCTGGGCGAAGAAATAGTGCAGCCGCAAAAGAATATTCCGATTGCGATCATTCTTGGATTGCTCACGGTCGGCGGGCTCTACCTGCTGGCGAATGTGGTTTACTTTCACGCGTTGACGTTCGCGCAGATCGCCTCCTCCGAGCACGTGGCGTCCGATGTGGTTCGGTCATTTGCGGGATCGCGTGGGGCAGCCTGGCTTACGGTGGCGATGGCAATTTCAGCGTTGGGAGCGCTGCACGTCGTGGTCATGACGGGCGCGCGCATTCCGTATGCGATGGCGCGGGACGGCGTCTTTTTCCGATTTGCCACGCGGATTCAGCCCTCGTACCGCACTCCCAGTGGAGCGTTGGTTTTTCTTGGAGCCGTCGCGACGCTACTGGCATTGACCGGAACGTTTGAAGAGCTTTATTCGCTCTTTGTTTTTGCAGTCTGGATTTTTTTCGCGCTGACTGCTATCGCCGTGCTGCGATTGCGGCGAACCGAGCCCGACCTGATGAGGCCGTACCGGGCCTGGGGTTATCCCTGGACGCCGATTCTCTTCTTAGTCGCGGCGGTCGCGTTGACCATGAATCTATGGATGGCCCGCCCGGTGCGGTCCTCGCTTGGGCTACTCGTGATCGTCGCGGGCATTCCGTTCTACTACCGGTGGCGCAAGTTGGCGCGATCCTCTGTCGCGGCGGCCGCGTCAGACCTGAAGACCATGTAAATAGGGAACGCTGGCAGTCATCATTTCCAGGCTCATTTCGACGAAATAATTCTTGATGCCGCCGGTTTTCGCGGCTGCGAAAATCTTCTTCCAATCCAGCGAGTCCTGCCCTACCGGCATCAGCTTCTTGGTTTCCGAGGACCAGCCTTGCACGTGCATGGAAATGAAGCGGCCGGGATACTTCGTGAAGTATTCCGCGGCATCGTAACCCTTGCTGATGGTGGAAACCTGGAACTGGAACTTGACCAGTTTCGGGTCGAGGAGGTCGAACAACAGGTCGTAGGTTCGTTTGCCGTCCACCATCGAGAGTTCGAAGCCCTCATTGTGAAGTCCCTGCTGGATGCCCGCTTTGGCCGCTAGCTCGCCCATTTTGTTGTATTCGTCGGCTGCACGCTTCACGTCGTCCATGGTTGGCTTCTCGGGGCCGTCGAGACTCGGCACCAGCATTTGAGTGAGGCCGATATCTTTCGCCCAATCAATGGCTCGCTGCTGACCGTCGCGAAGTTCCTCGATGCCGAAATGAGAACTGATGCAACTGACGCCGGCATCGCCGAGAATTTTTCGCAGCTCGGCTCCCTTATATTTGGCGAGGCCGCCGAAGCCGAGATCGGAGTAACCCACGGGTGAGCACAGTTCGATGGTCTGAAATCCGGCAGCGGCAAGCTGCTTCATGGTTCCGGGAAAGTCCTTGGCGATCATTTCGCGGACGGGCCAGGTCTGGCATCCAATGGGCATGCCGAGAGGATCGGCGCGAAGCTTGAGCGCGCCTGAGGAAAGTAGGCCGGCCGCGGCCGTGTAAGTCGCGGCACTCTTCAGAAATTCTCTTCTTGAAATTGAAGCCATTATTTCTCCTTAACTCAGGGTGTGGAGTGCATCGTTATGTTCGTTTCATTTGCGGCTAGAGTTCCCAGCCGCTTCGGCGTTCCGGCTGGACGAATTTCTGGGCGACATCAGAATTCACGCTGAGTTTCGAGCGATCCCATGTCAGCTTTTGTCCCATGCGACTGGCTACGTTTCCCAGCAGCAGCGTTTCGGTGACTAAGCCTTCGAATTCGAAATTGCCGCCCGGTTTTACTTTGCCGCCCTTGCAGGCGTCGAGCCATTCGCGCTCATTGCCGGGAGAGCGGGGCAGAGTTTTTGGCGGCGGCTTGTAGGCGTCCATTTTTGATTGCGGAATGATTTGGGGATTGCCGCCATTGAAGGTGCAGAGGATTTTTCCGCGATCGCCGATGAAGAGCATGCCTTCGCCCTCCTCTCCTTCTTGTTCGTTCTTGAACGGGCGATTTTCTTCCAGTTCCTCGGGACGCTCTGGCTTCAGGCCGCCGTCGTACCACGTGAATTTTACCGGTGGCATGTCGCCACGCGCGGGAAAGCTGTAGCGGACGATCGAGGCCAGCGGATAGGTTTCGTCATAGCGGTCGCTGGAACTCGACTCCACACTCACGGGCGCCTCCAGTTTCAGCACGCGAAAAATGGTGTCGAAACTGTAGGAACCCATGTCGCCCAGGGCGCCGCAGCCGAATTCGCTCCAGCCGCGCCATACAAACGGCAAGTATGCGCGATTGAAAGGCCGCTGCGGCGCGGGGCCGAGCCAGAGATCCCAATCCAAACCTTCGGGCACGGTTTCAGTTTCCTTCGGGCGTTCGACGCCTTGCGGCCAGAAGGGACGGCTCGACCAGTTCTTGACTTCGCGCACCGGGCCAATCGCGCCAGCCCAAATCCATTCACAGAGTTGGCGCGTGGATTCGGAAGCCTGGTTGCCGACAGCAATTTGCGTGGCGACCCCAGTTTCACGAGCGATTTCGGCGATGCGGCGCGCCTCATAGATGGTGTGGGTTAAAGGCTTCTGACAAAAAACATGTTTGCGCTTCTTCATCGCCGCGGCGGAAACGGCGGCATGCAGGTTGTCGGTGGTACACACGACTACGGCGTCAAGATCCTTCTGCTTCTCGAGCAATTCGCGGAAGTCGTTGTAGGCCGCGCAGCCGCTGTACTTGCCGGACCGCTGCTGTACGCCATAATAGCCGTCGACAATTTTCTGGCAAGGTTCGCGTCCGGCTACGCCGCTGGTGACAGCGAGAGTATGGCTCAACTGGATGGGCTGATCGGGACTGAGCCAATCCCATCCGCTGCTAACGCCGAGCAACTTGCGGACAGAGTTGCAGAACTCATGCGTGCTCCACTGCGGATAATTCGCGCCGGTTTTATTGACGTCGCAGACGGCCACGCCCTGAACGTCAGGCTCTTTCAGGAAATGGAGCATGACGCGCAATCCCTGAGCCCCAACGCCAATGAATGCGATATTGACTTTGTCGCTGGGCGGGACATAGCCCACGCCGCCCAACACGCGGCGCGGAACAATCGAAAAGCCAATCGCCGCTGCGGCGCTTTGCCCGAGGAATTTACGTCGCGAAACTGAGCCCGTTTTCATCATTGTCCGCTCCCAACCGCCATGCTGATCGAACAAGATACTGTAAATGAAATGCTCGGCCATCGTGCGGGAAAAGTTGCGGAGCGATCTCGAGGTGTACGGAAACTTTCAGCCACAAAGGACACGAAGGATCACGAAGGAATTCGGATCACAGTTTTTCTTTGCTGAATGGGCGTCCTTTGATGATGCCTTGGCCTTCGCGAATCGTCACGAGTTGATCGGCGGGGAGATCGGCGAAGGTTTCGGTCGTGCCGGCGGGCCAGTGAATTTCAATGCTGGCTTTCGATGCGGCGCCCAGGCCAAAGTGCAGGCGCGGATCGTTCGCCGAGATAAAACTCGACTGGCTGGTCAGGGATTGAGCCTGCACTTTTCCGCTGTAACGCACCAGCACACGGGCGCCGATCGCGCTGCGATTGCTCTTGGTTCCTTCCAGGCGAAGCTTGATCCAATGATTGCCGGTGGGAGCGTCGTTGCGCAGCAGCGTGGGAGGTTCATTCCGGTTCATGATGAGGATGTCGAGGTCGCCGTCGTTGTCGAAGTCGCCGAAGGCGCACCCGCGGCTCACGTGGCGCGATGCGATGGCGGGACCGGCCTCGTCGCCCAGTTCAACGAAAGTTCCGTTCCCCTGGTTGCGGAAAACCAGGCGTGGATTCCGCGCTGGATACTTGTTATAAACGCGTTCCAGTTCCGGGGCGACCGTTCCGGCAACCATGAAGATGTCAGGATGGCCGTCGTTGTCGAGGTCGACCAATCCTGTGCCCCAACAACTGAAGCGGCGTTCGCCGCCCAGACCGGCGCGGAACGTGAGATCGTCGAATTCTCCCTTGCCGTTGTTGCGGTAGAGTCCGTTGGCCTGGTTGACGAAGTGAGTCTTGACCAGATCGATGTGACCATCGAGATCAAAGTCGCCGACTCCCACTCCCATACCGCCCAAGGGTTCGCCAGAGCTTCCGAGAGCGACGCCGCGCAACAATCCCTCCTCGCGAAACGTGCCATCGTGATTGTTCATCAGAAGAAGACTGGGCGTGGCATCGCAGGCCACGAAGATGTCTTGCCAGCCGTCCTCGTCGACGTCAAGGGCGACCGCGGTAAAGCCGTAGGAAGTGCGGAGCGCGGCGACCCCCGACTCCCTGGAAACATCGGTAAACGTGCCGTCACCGTTATTGCGGTAGAGAGAGTGGTAGGGCATGGCGAGGCCGCCCGGGCCGCAATTCGTAGCCACGCCCTCGAAATTACAGTTGGGCACCTGCATCGATGGCTTGGGGGCGGTGGCAAGATCGATCTCGACGTAGTTGGAAACGAACAGATCGAGCAAGCCGTCGCGGTTGTAATCGACAAAGGTGCAGCCCGAGCCAAAGCGAGTACGAGAGTCATGCAGCCCGGCTTTTTCGGTCACGTCGGTGAAGGTGCCGTCGCCGTTATTGCGGTAGAGACGGTTCTGCCCGTAGTAGGTAAGGTAGAGGTCTTCAAAGCCGTCGTTGTTGTAGTCGCCGACGCATACGCCGCAGGCCCAGCCGGCATCGGTCAGGCCAGCTTTCGCGGTGACATCGGTGAACGTGCCGTCGCGGTTGTTGTGGTAGAGACGGTTGCTGGCTCCGGGCGGAATGCCTTCGAGGCGGCGGCCTCCGAGGATGAAGGCGTCCATCCAGCCATCGTTGTCGTAATCAAAGAATGCGCATCCCGCGCCGTTGACCTCGATGATGTAGGTGTTGTGGCTTGAATCACCGTAGAACATTGTCTGGGTAAGACCCGCGGGCTCGCTGACGTCGACGAAGCGGGAGAACGGGGCGGGCTTCGGGGGGCCAGCATTCGTCGGGCTAACCACGGCACGAAGCTCCGCGGGCACCAGCGCGGGCGCCAAGATCGCCGGCAGTGTTTGCAGCAAGCGGCGCCTAGTCCAGGGACCGGGTTTTGGGTCTGTCTTCATGCTTGCGACTTCATCCTTATATACGGTCGGTTGGATTGTAGTTCTTCAGCGCTGTCCTTGTGCGGCGGTCAGATCCTTGCGGAGTTGCAGAGCTTCGGCATTGGCGGGCTCAAGTTTGAGGGCGCTGGCCAGAGCCTCCTGCGCCTCGGGGAAGCGGGACTCCATCCCAAGAGTCGCCGCCAGGCTGATCCAGGCCTGGGTGTAGCCCGGCGCGGCGCGCACTGCCAGACGGAAGTGTTCTTCAGCGGAAGCCGAGTCACCGCCACGCGACGCCAGATAGCCAAGTTGGTCTTGCGCCAGAGCGAATCCAGGATCAAGCTTAACCGCCTGCTCCAACGCGGCGCGCTCGGACTCGACGTCCCCGGTGCGGTCCAGCGCCAGCGCCAGCTTGTAGGCGAGCCGAGGATCATCGGGACTCGCCTCGACGGCCTCGCGATAGTCGGCCACTGCTTTTTGCGCATCTCCGGTGGCGAATTCCTTGTCGCCTTGCGCGGTCTTGCTGGCGGCGAGCGCATGGCGTTGGTTGGCCTGCAATTGTTTCTGGTAAAGCTCGAGTTGTTGCTTCGCCAGTTCGGTCTCGCCCAGATTCCGCAGAGCCGTCGCATATTTGAAGCGAATCTCCGGTTCGGTTCCACCCAGTTCTAACGCCTTGCTCAATTGCTCGCGGGCCTCGGTGTATTCTTTGAGTTCAAGCAGCGAGACCCCTAGGTTGTAGCGCGCGTTGTAGTGTTTGGGATCGAGAGCGACCGCCTTCTCCAAATAGCCCCGGCCAGCGGCATATTGTCCGGACTGATTCTCCAGGATGCCGCTGAGATACAGGAAATCAAAATCATGAGGATGGGCGGCGAGCAGCTTGCGGGCTAACGGCTGGGCGGGAGCGGAATCGCCATTGAGCACGAGAACGTGCAGATAAAGCCGTTCTGCTTCGAGATTCCCAGGATGAAGACGTGCCGACTTTTCGGCGAGATGGACGGCCTCCTGGAAGTGCACTTGCTGCACGAGGACGGTCACCAACGCAGCAGTCAACGGCAACGAGGCTGGATTCCGCTGGAGAGCCTTGGTGAGAACCTCGGAAGACTTGTCGAGCATATTCGATTTGCCATAAGCCAGGGCTAGATCGAGGGTCAGGGTCTCGCTGCGCGGGGCGTCGCGCAAAGCCTCGATCGCGGAGGGGTAGTCTCCCACGGCCATCAGGGAGTTGCTGATGCCGTCGAGCGCTTCGATCGAGAGATGATCGATACGCAACGCGGATTGCCATTCGGAGATGGCTTCCTGGTGACGCTGCAGTTGATCGAGCGCGGACGCCAGAAGCAGGTGCGGCTTTAGCACCTCAGGCATGAGAAAAATCGATTGCCCAAGCGGCTTGATCGCTTCTTGCGTGTGCCCGGAAGCGTAAAGGGTAAGGCCAACCAGGTAGTAAAGCTTGGCCGACCCTGGTTCTAACTTGAGAGCGTTCTGAAACGCCTCGAGGGCACAGTCGTATTGCTTGTGGTCGCCGAACCAATTCCCGAGTTCGGTATAAGTGTCGGCATCGGGCTGGACGCGGAGTTTCGCTTCGAGTGCTGCGGGGCCGGTGCAAGCATGTATGCCGGGGACTACGGCCAGGATGGCCGCGAAAACTAGTACTGCCTTCGCAAACGTCGGATGCATTGATGTGGCAATGATCGCCTCTGCGAAACTCGCAAGATAACGACTTTCCTCGAAGTTGAGCATAATTGAGCAACCGGGCCACCCGCAAGCGAATCTCACGATAAACGGTGACTCGCAAAAGAGAGCTGGCACGAGTGTGGGGGAATTCGCTTTCTTTGAATCGAAGCACGTCCGGTTGTTTCCTGGCTTTGTTTCTTGTGCTGATGCCGGCTTCTCTTTCCGCGGAGGAGAAGAAGCCGCCTGCCCGCGTGGATTACGTTGGAGATTCCGTGTGTGGTTCCTGTCATCAGGAGAAGGCCAAGACATTCATTCAGACGGCGCATCATCTCGCAACCAGTTGGCCCAGCCAGCGTACGATGAAAGGAAGTTTCACCCCAGACTCCAATATTCTGAAGACCTCAAATCCGTATCTGTCGTTCAAGATGACGGTTAGCGGAGACGGCTATTTTCAGAGCGCGGAGGAAGAGCTTTCCCCCACCAAGAAACTTTCGCGGACCGAGCGCATCGACGTGGTGGCGGGCTCCGCGCGGAAAGGGCAGAGTTATCTGTTCTGGAAAGGAGAGCAGCTTTTCCAACTGCCGGTGACCTATTGGACCGCAACCGACAGTTGGGTCAACAGCCCGAGTTATCCCGATGGCTCGCCCCATTTCGACAAGGTGATCATTCCGCGCTGTCTCGAATGTCACGCCAGTTATTTCGACTGGCTCCCGCCACCGGTCAACCGATATCGCAAGACCAGCCTGGTGCTGGGCATCACGTGCGAGAAGTGCCATGGCCCCGGCCGCGAGCATGTCGCTCGCCGTCACCTGAAGTCTGGGCTACCTGCCGGTACGTCAGAAGCGATCACCAACCCGGCTTTGCTGAGCCGGGACAGGCAAATCGATATATGTGGCTTGTGTCATTCCGGTAACGGGACGCCAATCCAGCCCGCCCTGTCGTTTCTTCCCGGCGATGTGCTCGATGACTACATCGATATTCCGTACACCAACCCGGAGGAGGCGGTGGACGTACACGGAAACCAAGTGCAGCTGTTGAGGAGAAGCAAATGTTTCCAGTCCACGACTACTCTGACCTGTTCGACTTGCCATGATGTCCACACGCCGCAGGAGGACCCGGCGGCATTTTCGTCGCACTGTCTGAGCTGCCACCAGCCTCGGCAATGCGGGCAGTATGCCAAAATGGGCGAGCAGATCGCCCGCAACTGCATCGATTGCCACATGCCACTGCAGGATTCGGTTGTGCTGTTTTCAAATACCAACGGTAAGAAACTGACGCCGAAAGTGCGCAGTCACCGGATTGGTATTTATGCGGGCGAAAGCATTCACTGAACCATCTTGATTTTCGTTCTCGACGCGAAGCGCCGGTAATTCCGGAACGTGATCTCATTCAATTCGATCTGCTTGCGGTGTCTCTGCAGGCTCACGCTCGAACTCACCGGCAACAGGTAGTCGCGCCCAGAGATGGCGACATAGTCATAGTCGACCGACATCGCCGCAGCATGCATAGAGAAGGTGCGGGGCAAGCCATCTGCTTCCACCGTAATCCGCCGAACGCCGCTGGTTGTGGCGTCGATGTACACCAGGCCATGAAAGCCAACTCCGACGGTGTCGCTGTTTCCTGCGTTCAGATTGAGCGTCGCATTTTCGTGAGCCACGCGATAACTAAGCACCTGCAGAGCTCCCGATCCATCACCCAGAGTCCCGGCTTCCTTCCACTCGAACTCCGTCTTTGAGGTGGGCGCAAAGACCAGATTCAGAAGGCCGCCAAACTCTCCAATCGACATGGGCCAGGTGGAATTCATTTCCGCACGTTTGAGGCTGCTGCGTTTGCCGTTGACTTCGAGCGTGCTGCGGCTCTCCTGCTTGTCGTGATAGGTCAGGAGTTCCGCGATCGAGTCCCGATGTTTCCAGTTGCCGTTGCCTGCCAGGTCCACCGACCGACTGGTGACTTCGACGCAAACGAAATTGGGCAAAGCCTGGCTGTAGTCGAGTGCGCGTTTTCTGGCGCCGACGACGATTGCTTCCAGTTGGTCGGCGGTGGGCGGAGGTACTGCGCCGGTTGGCAGAGTGGTGATAACGAGTCGGCGGGTCTTGTGTCCGTCGGATTCTGGCGGCTGAGGGCCGGAAGTCGCGGCCAGGGCTGCGTCGTCACTTTGCGGCTGGGCTATGCCATCCGGCGTGGTCGCGGCCGCCAACTCAGGTCCGTCAATTCTGAACGCTACCCCGCGTTCGGTGGTTTTGCCGGACTGAGTAAGTTTCTCAATGACCTCATAGTCTCCGCTGGGCAAAGAGGTGGACTGAATCGACGCCAGGTATGGAATGGAACCCGGCCCACTCGTCTTCATCAGATGCAATGGCATTTGAGCAATCGACTCGTGGCTCTTTAGAACTTCCATCTCCAAGGTGGGCTGTTCTGCCGAAGCGGAATCAGGATGAACCACAAAAAAGAAAGAGATTTCTTTGGCGCCATGAGGGACGTGGCCGGATATGCTGGGCACGACCTTGCCTTTCCCGTACTGCAGGGGTTCGGCGGAGTCCAGTTCCGAGGGCAGCGGATCCACGCGCTGGACCATGGTCACATCACTGAGAGATGGGCCCGACGTGTCGTTGGAGATTTCGAAATCCTGACGTTGCGCTCCGGCTTTTTCGTTGTTGCGGTCGAGGACTGCCGTCTCCAGAGTATATTTCCCAGGGTCGACGGCGAAATGCCGTTGCAACCTGATCGGCTCCGATTGTGCGGTCCCCTTGGAGTCCAGAGAACCGTGCCGCGGGATGTCTTCACTGAAATGTTCGACGACTTCACCGGCACTATTCTTCACCTGGGCCACGATGGATAGGTGAAGGGAATAGAGATTGGAATTGGGGTCGTCGTGGGTTTGCAGCGCGTCTAAAGGAACCTCGATCTCAAGAGCATTTTCGTTGCCGGTCGGCAGATCTCCGAGCCGGAGGATGGAAGATCTGAACTTCAGGTCCGTGGGCAGCTGAGATTCGCTCAGGATTTTCAGCAGGGGAGCTTCGAAGGGCCGAATCGCCAATCCGGAGTCCGGCGCTACCGCAAAATAACCGGCCTTGGCGTGTATTTTCAGGTGTTTTCGCAACGGCTTCACGACGACCGGCCGAAACTTCCCGTCGTATTCCCGGGTCGGAGGAACGTAGGAAGCCTCGTAGTACGTGGTCATGTCTTCAATCATGTGCAAGAGCGGCTTTTTCAGCCGGTCCGAGGCGGTGATATAAGCTCCACCTGTATTCTCCGCCAACGCGGCCAGAGGACTCTTGTAGCCACTCAGACCCTCGGTTTCAATCCGGGTTAGCGAATCGTTCCCTGCGGTGATCGACCCCGGCGGAGGCGCGGGAAGTCCTATCGTTCCTGGACCAGATCCACTCGTCGTCGAAGAGGGACTCATGTGGTTGGTCGCCATCACGCCTCCGATGGCAACGGCGGCCAACAAGCCTTCACCGGCTTGTTCGTCTACTGCGTTGGTGTCGACGGTATAAATGCTGACGCCGGATCGGTTCGCTTCACCGGCAATGTTCAGCAGCATGTCTCTCGCGTCGGAATCGAGCTGCGCCGACTGTTCGAAAAAGATCACCACTTTTCGGCCGGCGATCTTGTGCTCAGTTCGCGCCAGGGCCAGCAGACCCGCCAGCCAAGGCCGGCAGTGCTGATCCTGCACAATCTTTTGCGATTCTTCGAGCGCGGCCAGAATCACGCGGGCCGAATTGCGTTCCTGCATACTGACACGCGTTCCAGAAGAATCTGTTCCAGTCTGGGCCGCTGCGATCAGGTTCTTCTCCGGCACTGCGGCGCCATCTTCTGTACTATTGTTACCCTCATGGATCTCGGTTGCCGCCTCCACCGCTTTCTTCACTGTGCCCTGGTCCGAACTGAATTCCTGATACAGCCGGAGACGTCCCTCAATCTTGAGTACCGAGAACGAGAACTGGTTAGCCGGGACCATCTTGAGGATCTTCGCGGCGATGTCGCGTGCGTTTTTCGCGCCCGAGGGTTCGAGGCGGCCGAAGACCAGCGTGATCTGGTGCTGCGCCGCCGACTGCCCGGTCACCAGTCGAAGATCGGAAAGCTTTACCGCCGAACCGCTGTCGGTAACCGCGATGTCGCCCGGCTTGAGATCGAGCACCGCTTCGTTGTTCTTGTTGTGGACCACCATGTCAAGCGTGACTTCATCGGCGCTGGTGACAATCGATGGGCTCTCACTCTTCTGCGCTGGCGGTGCGTCACCGTTCGGTGCCGGCGCGGTTTGAGCAGAGCCCCGCGGGACGAGCAGCATCATGAAGGTGAAGACCGCAACCATGCCTGTCTTAGCCATAAAACAAATCCTGTGATGCGGAGGAACTGCCGGCTTCAATTACTGCTTACCAAGTCAGCCGGAACGCCCTCTGTGATTTAAAAGTACGCGCCATTCTACACCGCTTCCGTGCGCCCAGATCAGGGGATTGAAGCTTCAGTGGCGGGGGACTGATTATCTGCTCTTTCGGCTTTCAGTTCAATTGGGAAAAGGTTCACCGGGTTTTACGATCCGAATCTCGTGATCGGTAAACGTGATGTGCCCGTTGGGCAGCTTGACCTTCGGCATATGACAGCTGACGCACTCCGATTTGGCGGTGGGACAGATCTTGGCGTGGGTCTGAGCCTGGGTTGCTGAACTTGTTGCCACCGCACTTGAGGCGGTTGGAGCCGCCCCCGACGAGTGGCATGCCAGGCATTTGGCATCGTAGGAAGAATCCTGGCGGACGAGGTCCTGATGAGGGTCGTGGCAGGCGATGCAACTGATGCGTGCATCCGTGCCGTCGAAGCACCGGCTGTTTGCCAGGCGGTAGGGCTGGAAGCGCACCGTCAGTTCGCCGCGCCAGTGATTCCGAACCGCCGTCTCCCAGGAGCGATGACACTGGCCGCAAAAATTCGAGATGTCCTCGGAAGACTTTTTCCCCAGATCCGGGGGGGCGGTCTCGAAAATGCCGTTAAGAGCATCGCTGAGGTGGGTGGCAGTGCCGGCGTGGCAATGCTCGCAGGTCACGCCGGGCCGCAGTGTGTCGTAAGTCATTTTGCCGTTTGCCACAGCGTTGCTGGCGTGACAACCGAAACAGACTTTGGTTTCGCGGAGTTCGATCTCGCGTCCGATTGCCTGTTCAAGATTCTGGGGTTTAAGATCCTCGTCCCCGGTGGTGAAATCGAGGCCCGGAATCGATGGATAGAAGCTCACCGCGCTCTCATAGCGATGCCCCTCGTGATCGAGAACCCAGGTTTGCGCGCCTTGGCCGAAGTTCCAGTGAATGGGAATCGAGATGGTGCGCGCGCCATCGCTCACCCTATAGGTGCTTTCGTCTCCGTGAGTTTCGACCGTATAGGTGTACGGGCCTTTGCGGACCGTCAGCTTCGGATTTTCCTTGAGCACCGGATTCGCGCCCGGGAACGCGAGGGCTCGTCCCATGGGAGTTCGCGGTTGGGACTGAGACCGTGCGCTGTGGCAAGACACACAAGCGGTTTCGGTCTTGCCTTGTGCAACTGCCCACGGAGAGAGGGCAGTCAGAGCAGCGATCGCAACCAATGCGCCTGTGAGCAAGCTCGGGCTAAGGATGTGTGGCCGGAGGTTCATTCTTGGTCATTTCAAGGCACAGCAGGCGCTCCCGCCGCGCATCTTCTTTACGCCCTTCCTTCGAATAGGCCTTGGCCAGAGCCAGGTGGACTTCAAGGTTATCAGGCTGCCATTGCACTGCCTTTTCCAGATGCTCGACGCCATCTTTGGCATCGCCAGTTTCCGTGAGCGCCCTGCCTAAGACGAGGTGAGCGCTGGGCAGGGATGGGTCGTCGGCCACCGCTTTGCGGGCGTAGGGCAGAGCTTGCGCGCCGTCGTTCTGCATGAGCGGAATCCACGCCAGCATAACTTCGGCGACCGCATTGGACGAACTGACCTCTAGCTCTTTCTTCAATTCAACCACCGCATGATCCGGATCGGTTGCATACAGCAAGTAGCCATAAAGATAGTGCGCGTTAGGCACTGGTGGAACCCGCTCGAAGAGATGCTGAAAGTCGACGCTCGCGGCGTCGAGGTCCCTCTTCATGAAGTCAAAGGCCGCGCGGCCGGCGCTGATGTAGATCTCTTGCTGATCGGTCTTTAGCTCTCGCGGAAGCAGCGGGGTGCGCAGGCCAGCCAGCCCCATCGCGGTCAGAAGTTCGGGGTTCAAATCCTCCTGATGGGCGAAAAAAGCGTAATTTCGCAGGGCGTCTTCGAACCTGCCGGTGCGGGTGAGCAGAAGCGCTTCATGGTAGCGAAGGATTTTTTCGTTGCGGGGCTGGTTTCCGGCACCGAACGCCAGGGCTCGCTGAATATCCTTCAGCGATGGTTCATAGTCGCCGGTTTCAAATTCGCAGAGCCCCCGCATGGCCAGAGCCGGAGCGGCGTTGGGAGTGAGCTCAAGATAGTGCGAGAGAGCATCGCGGGCCTCGGCATACGCGCCGGCTCCATACTGAAGCGAGCCCAGAAACCACCATCCGTCGGGCCATTTTGAATTGAGTTTCAGGGCCTGCTGGTAGAGGGCGATCGCGCCGGGCTGGTCGTTCGCATCGCGGGCGGCGACGGCCTTGGAGGCGAGATCGGAAAACGTGGCAGAGTTGGCTTGGGCAGAACAAAATCGAGGAAAAAGCGCGAGGAGCAAGAACACTATGGGCAATCGCGAGAGGTGCAATCGGATGAGCGCGAATCTTGGCTCTGTATGCTTGCTACGGAATAACCTGCAATTCGCTCCCATTCCCGTTCGCGCACCCACTGCCTGTTGCTTTAACCCCATCATCGGGGCTGAAATCTGCTTTCAGAGCATCATCGTACCATGCGTGCGTCGCAGCCTAGCCCCACCGACTCGATGCCCGATAGCTGGCGCCGCAAGCTCTAACGCTGTTTTGACGGATCGGAAGAATCAGAGGACGGACTCGCAGGATGCAGCGCCGCATCCGCGGTTTTCTCCTCGGGGGCAAGCGGCAGATTGATCTCGAGGGCGCCGACGTTGTCAGTGGCCACATCCCGGACTGCGAGCCGGACGGACACTGCAGTGATGGGCACATCGAAGTGTTGCTGGAGTCGATAGATCGCTTCGCGCTTTGGTCCCGCGCTGCTATCGTCGGCCCGTTGGACGACGGCATTCAGCATTTTCCCGTCGGCGTCGAACGCCGCGGCTGCCAGTTCCAATGCCGGATATCGCGCCGCAACCGTGTAATCGATTTCGTAGGTCTGCAGTTGGATGGGTCGCGGAGGTTTCGCCGGACGGTTGGAACGGCGCTCATGAAAATAAGCCGGCTGATCCGCCAAGTTCGCCATCTGTTGTGCCGTGGCTTTTGCCGGCGGCGCAAGGGTATGGATGTGGGCGGTGAACAACAACTGGTGCGCCAGAGGCGCGCCGTGCTGCATGTTGGGAGACAACGAATCCGCGGGCCGGGCCACCTGTAAAGGTTCGAGTTCCGCTGCGAGACGCCGCTCCTTCGCCGGTTCCGACTGCGTCGAATCGGGGTTGCCATAGTACGAGCGACGATACGCCAGATGATAGCCGCGCTTCGCCAGTTCTACGCGAATGTGACGCAGGTGACCGTTGTAGTTCTGATTGCTGGGAGAATAAGTAAAGGTGTAGTAGTGGCCGCCGACCTCCGTGGCCTCCGTGAGCGCAGCCGCTACGTCATCCGTGCCATAGAAGGCGCGGCCTCCGGTCGCATCGGCAATTCCTCTCTCCGTCAGGTAGCTGGCATTCAGGTCCGTACTGTCGGAGCTTGTCACCATCCCCATGCCACCCGGCCCCATACTGCCCGGTTGAGCGCTCGCGTGAGTCACGACCGAGCCACGAACGTCCACCGGATAGACCGCGATTTGTCCGCGGGCCAGGGTATCGCTCGTCTCTTTGATTTCTTCGCTGGCGCTCAGGCCTTCCACGGATGCATCGGAACTGGGCATGACCGCAGATTGAAACGACGCCGAGAGCCAGATCACATTCTTGTGTCCGGGGAAATTAGCCAGAAATTTCGCGATACCAGTCAGCGCTCGGGTCGGCGAATAATAAGCCTGGAAATTATCGGCGTAGAGAAAAACCTGAGGCATATGGGAACGGGGGTTCTTGGGATTCACCGCGTCCGCAAGCAGGTTGCGGTCCTCGGTAAAACCCTGCACCAGGTAAAGGCCGTCACTCAAAACAAAGATCGCGAACCGGGTTCCCAGCGGCTTGCTCCGGATGAACTTCATCACTTGCTGACGGGCCACAAGCTGGTTGTCGACACTCATGTCGAGAATATCCAGAAACAAAACGTAGAGTGGTCCTCGTTCCGGACCGGTGGGGACGTTTACGAACGTATTCGTCGGCAGGGAAGCGGGATGCTTCGGGAGAGAGTCTGGGATGAAATCGAAATCGTGAACGTCAAAGGAACGAACGTGCTGCGGCTTTCCGTCCTCCGCGATGGCGAAGTCGCCGGCGGTGAGGCCGGAAACCGGCTTTCCCGCCGCGTCAGAAACGACTACATCAAGGACGACGCGCCGCACGTTCTGATGAATGATTAGTTCGCTCGGGTCGGGTCTTTGCGAATCGGGGCTGCCCTGAATGGTCAGACCGCTGATACTGTTTTTCTGCGAATCGGGGCTGTTTGATGTTTGCGCGGAAACCGTCTCTCGCTGCGCGGCGCCCACCGCGCCCACACACAGAGCGACTGCCAGAAGACGGGTTCGGAGCAATGCGGATGCAACCATGCGAACATCCCGGGCTGCCGGCCACTTGTTTCAGCCGAACGATTCTACCCCAGGTAGGTTCGCCAATTGTCAACAGTTTTGCATCGAGGGCGGCACGAATGGCCGACCGGCTTCTCGCTTCGATCCTTGGCTTCGATCCTCGCCTCAATCCTCGCTTACTCGATCCTGACGGACAGGCTTGATTCGGCAACCGCAGTTCCCTGCTTGGCGGTGACCAGTACATCGCACTGTCCCGGGCCAGGACTGAGCTGCACGAACATGGGAATCGAACCGTCAGGTCCGGGTTGGGACAAACTCAAGGGCTTGCGGGCGATTTCTCGTCCATCCCTCATCAATTGCACCGTAAGTTTTGTTTCCTCGGCGGTCGTAGCCTTCGTCGGATAGACCACGAAGTAAAGACTGAGCGGGTTTCCCGACGCGACCGAATCGACCAGGGTGGGAGTGACCCGGCCATTTTCCAGATCAAAAGGACTAAGGAGATTGCGTGGGCCCGTCAGAGGTTCGAAGCGGCGCACCAATCCCAGAGAACTTAAGGAGAGATTCTTCCCGGGATCGACGAAAACCGAGACCCGCTTCGCCGATGTCCGGCCAGTCTGCTCGTCGGTCACGGCCGTGTCGATTACATAATGACCAGGCTGCAAGTCCACCGGTTCGGCATAGAGAATGCGATCGGCCTGCATCTGAGCGACATCCCCGGCGGAAACTTTTCGAGCCAATTCGCGACTCACCTTTCTCACGATCTCTCCCGTGGAATCGTGAATGAATGCGACCAGCGCGGCTCGAAAACTCAGGTCCCCGGTTTTCTTATCGGTGATCGCCTTGATGCCTGACAGCGGGACCTCGAACGTGAGTTCATACTCGACTGCATTCTCCTGCGGCCGGAACTTCATGGCCGAAACCTGGTAGGGAAATCCCTGGTCCGCGTGCGGTGTGTTCATCGCATTCAGGGCCAGCAGTTCGAAAGGTTGGAGCGGCTCTCCATTCAGGTCGGGTACGGCGTAGTAGCCCTTCCGCGTCTGCAGCGTAATTTTTGGCCGGCTGATCTTCACATCGATTTTTCGGAAGTGCCCATCGTAATTCGTTGAGGTCGGCGCGTACGCCAGTTCGTAGTGGCTGCGGATGTCTTCCATCATGTGCTGCATGGGCAGGGATATTTCGTTGGTATTCGTGACTGCGAAACCTCCCGTCGACTCGGCTAATTCCCGCATCGCGAGCTGAGCGCTGGCGACTGCGGTCAATTGCACGTCATCATCTTCGAGATGTCCGTTCATCGGGTCGACCTTTTGAGCCACACTCTCAGCCCCGGTGCGGCGCTGGGCCGCCAAGGCCTGCATCATCGGGTCTTCCACGTTTAGCCCGCGCGTGTCGATGGTGTAGAACGACACCCCGGAGCGGTTGGCATAACTGATGAGATTGTCCACGGCGTCGCGCCGGTTAGTGGGAAACGTCAGCCCATCCGCGAGGTACAGAACGACTTTTCTGCCGGGCAAGAGTTCCTCGCTGCGCACCAATTCATGCAGCGAGTCCATGGCGTCCATGCCGTCCGACAAACTGGTGGCGAAGCGCAATCCCTTGGCTAGGGCGGCTTGAACGAGAAGGGCATTGCCGAGCTGGACAGACGCATCCTGCGAAGCGGCATTCGCTGCAAACAGGGGATCGTGGGCTATCGCCGGCAGCGGATTCAGCAGAAGGTTTTGGACAGCGGCGGCCGTGGTTGGTCCGGTGGACGGAGACGCTAGAATGTTCTCTGCTGTTGCGTTCAGCGTTGCAAGCGCGCTGCTCGCCACCTCTGACGAGACATCGAGCTGGCCTCCGCCTCTCAAGCCCTTGGTGGCTACATCCACTGCCTTGGCCATCGCATCTTTGTCGATAGTATAGGGCTGCAGTAGTTGCAAAGTGCGATCCAGCCGGTAGATGGTCACGTACGTGTTCGGTAGGTTGTCGCTCTTGAGAAATTCCTGCAGCGCGCGCCGCGCGAATTCCAGGTTCAGAGGAGCGACCTGCGCAAACACCACCGAAACGAAATTGACTTGCCGCATCGTATTCAACGGATGCGGAGTTTCGCCGCTCTTGGCCGGAAGGGCAGGCTTCTGGGTTCCCGGATCGTCACGTTCGTTGGCCAGTTCATCGCGGCCCTGAATGTTGCGAAACACTCGAATGTTCTGGCGAACCCCATCCTCGTAGATTTCCACTTCCTCGGGCCGCAGATCTGTGACCGGGTGGTGGTGCTTGTCGCGCGCCACCAGATCGAGCAGCACTTCCCGGGTGCTGGTGTGAATGACAGCGCGGTCGGTGTCAGCCGCAGGTGGGGAACTGGTTTGGCAGAGCAGTGGAGTGGTGGCAATCACCGTGTTCAAGGCAAATACCAGAAGAATTCGAGCAGTCATACACCACCTCACCAAGCCCGCCTTCCGTTCGGATGGGCGGGGTTCTTCTACGATTCTGGCCCGATCAGACGGCCAGTGTACCCTCGCTGGTTCAAATATGCACGCTTTCCTTGAAATATCGTTTTTTCTCTTGACAGTGCACATCCATAGGGGGTAAGTTGCGTCGTCTCGTGGAATAGTAGGAAAGCACTATGTAATCGCTTACGGTCCTCTGAAAAGTGCCAGCTGTTCTCCGGGGACGGAGTTGGAGTCAAGGCACTGGGGTTGTGGGCAAGGTTTCACGAAAATCGGGGAGGGGCAATGATCACCACTGAATTCTCAACATTGAAGAAGATCGCGGGCGCGGCAGCTCTGCTGCTGGTTCTCATCCTGCTGGCGTCGAATGGTTTCGCCCAGCAGCTAACCGGCACCCTGAGTGCTACGGTTACCGATTCAGCCGGAGCGGTCGTTCCCAACGCGAAAGTGACCATGAAGAACGAGGCTTCCGGCGACGTGCGCACCACCGTGTCGAACGGCTCGGGCTACTTCACGATTACGGCCGTTCAGCCTGGAACTTACTCGGTGTCGATCGAGGCTGCGGGCTTCAAGACGTGGGATCAGGGCGGAATTGTCTTCTCCCAGGGCGACAGTAGAACCCTCCCCAGCATCAAGCTTGAAGTCGGCAAGGTGAGCGAGACCGTCGAGATCAAGGCCGGGTCCGATGTTGTCATCCCCGACAACTCCGAGGTCAGCACCACCATCAATCAGGAATTAATCGAAGATATCCCGATCGTCGGCCGCGACGCGGGCGAGTTGTTGAAGATCATGCCTGGAATGGCCCTGACCAACGGCTTGGCGCAGGGGTCTGGGTTTAACGACAAAGTGGTCGGCACGAACTCTGGCCCGGTGGGAGCCTACTCTTCCAATGGCACCCAGCCCTACGGCGCGATGGCGTACATGCTCGACGGTGCCAACCTGGTCGATCCCGGCAACGCCGGCACTCAGATCGCCAACATCAACCAGGACATGGTCTCTGAAGTTAAGGTGCTCATGTCGTCCTACAGCGCTGAATACGCCAAGGGACCGGTGATTTTCCAGGCGTTCAGCAAGACCGGCGGCAATCAGTTCCACGGCGAAGCTTATCTCTACGCTCGCAACAGCGCTTTGAACTCCGACGACGCATTCGCCCACAGCCAGGGTGTACCCAACTCCGCCGAGCATTATTATTACGGTGGCGGAAACATTGGCGGCCCGATCCTGATCCCAGGTCTCGACTTTAATAAGAGTCGCAAGAAACTCTTCTTCTGGGCTGGTTATGAATACATGGACCAGCACCCGGCGGCGAGCCCGCTCAACTTCAACGTGCCGACGGTCGAACAAAGAGGGGGCGACTTCAGCAACGCCACCATCAATGGCCAGCCCGGCATCACCGCGGGACAGCCTTCGGCGCTTTATAAAGGTGTGTCTGGCGCGTACGCCGCAGCCTACGCTGGTGTTTACAATTTGCCAGGGGGCGGGTCGTCAATGCCAACCAGCGATTTCGACTCCAACATCGTCGGCCTTCTGAACTGGATGCCGAAGGCCAACGAAACTCCCTCCCCGGCCAACGGCTGGAGTAACTACGGATTAATCGAGAGCATTCCGCAGAACCGCTGGGAAGCCACGGGCAAGGTGGATTACGCCATCAGCGACAACACCAAGCTGACCGTCTCCTACACCCGGCAAATCGAAAACGATCAGCATCCCATCAGTGTCTGGTGGACTCCGGCGTGGACGTTGCCCTATCCGTCGAGTGTGTCGGCGGCCACTACTTCGAACGAGATCATGTCGAACCTGACCCACGTCTTCAATCCCACGACCACCAACGAATTTGTGTTCACCTTTGCGCGCTATATCAACCCCGCCACTCTCGTCAATCCCAATGCCGCCAGTCGTGCCACGTTTGGGGTCACGGTCCAGGGATACTTTGGCCATACCACCAAGCAGATCCCGAACTTCGAGGGTCCCTGGGGCGGAGCTCTCCCCAACATCTCAGAGTTCTCGTTTGACGGAGGCTTTGGGGGTAACAACGGTTATGGCGCTATCAAGCGCGATCCGGCGCTCTACGACAACTTCACAAAAGTGATCGGCAACCATACCGTGAAAGCCGGCTTCTACTGGGATACCAGTGAGAATATTCAGTCGACCTGCGGCTATGGCTCTCCGGGCGGCCTTGGACCTTGCGACAACGGCACCTTCAACGTAGGCGGCTGGGGCCCCAACAGCTCAGGGAACGTGATTGCCGACTTCGAGCTCGGCCGCACCTCGGGCTACGGGCAGACCAGTTCGATCCCGGTGAACGACTTCAAATTCCATCAGTGGTCTCTCTATGCCCAGGATTCGTTCAAGGCGAATCGCCAACTGACGTTGAATTACGGATTGCGCTTCGATCACGTCGGCCAGTGGTACGGCACCAAGCAGGGAAATCAGGTGTGGGATCCAGGCAGCTATGTCAGCGGCCCCGCGACGGCTTTCGCGCCCAACGGCGGAGCGTGCCCCGTAGATTCAACCGGAGTGACGACGTGCCCCAACACTGGCCTGTTGTGGCATGCCATCGACAGCAAGATACCGCTGTCCGGCTTCGTATCTCCGCTGTTCTACTACGAACCGCGCGTCGGCTTGGCCTATGACGTCTTCGGAAACGGAAAGACGGTGCTGCGTAGCGGCTTCGCCATATTCCACTACCAAGTCTCCCAAAACCAGGGAGGCGAGGCGTCCGGCGGGCCTCAGGGTTCGTTCGTATTTAATACGGGCACCGGCACCAGCACCGGGTACGGGCAGATTAACAGTGGGACCGCAGCCTTTACACCTCCCCCCGGCGTCTTTCAGAATGGATCAAGCGTCGATGCCATTCTCCAGGGAGACAATAAGACCCCGTTGACCATGAACTGGAACGTGACGATCTCTGAGGCCCTTCCGTGGCGTTCGGTCCTGGAAGTATCGTACGTGGCCAATAAGAGTCAAAATGAATGGATCGACGGATCTGGCACCAATCTAGGGAACGTGAATAACATCTTGCCTGGCAGTTTTTTCCTTCCCGACCACGTCACCGGGATAAATGTGTCTCCGAACGCACCAGCCTGTATGTCTTCTACTCCCTTCAATAGTCAGTGGGTTGGTTGCGCGAGCGCCCCCGCCGGCGCGTATACGCAGAATTTCCAACCCAACGATTACCGGCCCCTGCTTAACTACTCGAACGTTGACGTGCTGTTTCACGGCAGCTATGCGAACTATAATTCGCTGCAAGTGACCTGGCAGAAACAGTCCGGCCCGGTTACCTTCCTGGCGAATTACACCTTCGGCAAGGTTCTGGGCATCCTGGACGGACAGACCAACAACGGACCGGGCAATGGTGTCGGAGGTGACCCCTTCAGCATCCACAATGACTATGGTCCGCTGGCCTACGACCACACCCACATCCTGAACCTGTCCTATGTGTGGAACATGCCCAAGTTCGTTCACGGCAACCCGATTCTGGGGGGAACGGTGAATGGATGGCAGTTCTCGGGCTACACCACGTTCCAAAGTGGTGCGAACCTGCAAGCCAACGCTCTCACCCTGAATGCCCAATATCCGGGCGTGAGCTATCCGACCAATCAGGCGCCGGATCTTCCCGACAACACAATCGTGATGGCAAATGGTTTGCATTCGGCCAATGTGAGCACGTCCACATGGTTTGGCTCGAGCTCCTATAACAACCTCCTGCCCACGTTGGTCTGCAACCCCAGACAACATGCCTCAGGTGCGTATTTCAACCCGAACTGCTTCGGTATGCCGGCTTACGGACAACAAGGTGTCGAGGAATGGCCCTATATGAGGGGTCCGGCCTACTTTGACAGCGATCTGGCCCTGTTCAAGAATTTCCAGATCACCGAACGGCAGAAACTGCAGTTCCGCATATCGGCCGTCAACTTCCTGAATCACCCGTTGCGTCAGTTCGGATTAGCGAACACCTCCGACGAGTCGATCAGTTTTGCGCACAACTACACCGTGCCGATCAGTGGGTCTGCCAGCGGAAGCAACGGCAACGAGTGCGCTGCCTTGGGTTCCCCGGTCGTTAATGGGTTTTGCAATCCGCAGGTTACGGGCATCGCGCCGACGAACACGAATGCCACCACCACAGGCGTTCCGGCATTCAAGGTGGGCGCCCGTATCCTGAACTTTGCCGTGAAGTGGTACTTCTAGGCTGAAGTTCGTGAGGTAGAATCATCCAAGGGGTGGCGCAAGCCACCCCTTATTTTTGTGGAAGTGTTTTAGGAACGCGAATGCTTCTTCACGGGCTGGCTCGACGAATCACTGCTGCTTCGGCATTGAGCCTGGCTACGGTTGTTCTGCTCCAAGGTGCTTCCACCCCAAGCCCCATCCGTTTCGAACTCACCGCCATCCCCTTCCGTCTGGAGAACGACCCAACCCCGGCCAAGAATGCGCCGGAGACGCTGCCCGGCGGCGTGGCCGTCTTCGACTACAACGGGGACGGTCGTCCGGACATCTTCTTCACCAACGGCGCCAACATCGCCACCCTGAAAAAAGACTCCCCCAAGTACCGCAACCGCCTCTTCCGCAATGACGGCAACGGGAAATTCACCGACGTGACCGACGCGGCGGGCCTGGCCGGCTCCGGCTACGACATGGGCGTTGCGGTAGCGGACTACGATAACGACGGCCATCCTGACCTGTTTGTCGCCGGCCTGCACCACAGCACGCTTTACCACAACAATGGCGATGGCACCTTCACCGACGTGACTGTAAAGTCCGGACTGGACGCCAGCGTGAATCATCCTGATCCTGAGTTTGGCGCTTACTGGGCGATCACGGCAGCCTGGGTCGACGTTAACAACGACGGTCTGCTCGATCTCTTCGTCGTCAATTACGTGCAATGGACGTATTCGGACCAGCCGCTGTGCGCGGTCGGGGGCGTTGCCGACTACTGTAGTCCGAAGTTCTACAAGGGCCAACCCAACCAGCTGTTTCTGAACCAGGGTGACGGCACTTTTCGCGAGGTTTCGAAAGAGTGGGGACTGCGCAGCCACGTCGGCAAAGGGATGGGCGTTGGCATGGCCGATTACGATCTCGACGGCCGACCGGACTTATTCGTCACTAACGACGCGCTCTACAATTCGCTGTTCCATAACATGGGCAACAAGTTCGAGGAAGTCGCCTTCGAGGCCGGTGTCGCTCTCACTGAAGACGGCGGCTTCATCTCGGGCATGGGACTGGATTTTCGCGACTTCAATAACGATGGCTATCCCGATATAGCGTTTGTTGCCCTGGTCAATCAGTCTTTCCCGCTATTCCAGAACACGGGCAAAGGGAATTTCCGGGAAGTCACGAGCGAGAGTGGCATGCGCGAGGCCAGCCTTAAGATGTCGGGGTTTGGCGCCGGATTATATGACTTCGATAACGATGGATGGAAGGATCTATTTGTGAGCGGTGGCCACGTCCAGTCGATCAAGTTGAATGGACAGGCAGTCGATGAACCGAATGCCGTTTTTCGAAATCCTGGTGTTCTCAATTCTGGCTTGAGCGGAAAATGGGCGCTGTTGACCGAGGAAGCGGGATTCAAATCGGCTCCGCCAGCCCGCCATCGGGGCTGCGCCTTCGGCGATCTCGACGGCGACGGCCGCGTCGACGTGGTGGTAACTGCCCTCGGCCAGGACGCCGAAATCTGGATGAACCGCAGCCAGAAGTCCGGCCACTGGCTCGACATCGCTCTGCATGGAACCAAGAGCAACCGCGACGGCATTGGCGCTCGCATCAAGCTTGTCAGCAAGAGCGGCGCTCAATACAACCACATGACCACCAGCGTCGGGTACGCGTCGTCGAGCGATGGCCCGGTCCATTTCGGCCTGGGCCCGGATATTCGTGCCGAACTGGTCGAAATTCACTGGCCCTCGGGAATTGTTCAAACTCTGCAAAACGTTTCGGCGGACCAAGTACTGAAAGTGACTGAGCCGACACGGTAACTTCTCTGCTCACTTCGCGGTGGGGCGCACCTTCGGCTCAACCTGAGCGATCTGCTGCTTGACCAAGTCCGCCTGCGGACCGGCCGGCAGGTATTTCAGGCAGTTTTGGAGATGCTGCAGAGCGCCCGCGTAATCGGCCTTCCGCGCCAGGATTACAGCCAACAGCTGTTCCGTGCCAAGCACCGTATGGCGCGGATCGAGCGTCAGCGACTTCGAAGCGCTCACGCTGGCCTCGTCCGTCTTGCCCAGCTGAAAGTTTCCCAATGCATCGTAGTACCAGAGTTGCGGCGTGCCGCCGGGATCAAGCTGCAGCGCCTGGTTTGTGTTGTCCAGCGTCTCCTGCCATTTTTCCGCGTGAGCCGCCAGTGCGGCCAGCCGTTCGTAGGGCAGAACGAATTGCGGATCGGCGGCCAAGGCCTTGGAAAACGAGTCTCGCGCACTCTGCGGAGCCGAAGCCTCCTGCAGCTTGCCCAGTTGCACCCAGGCCTCGGCGAAGCCAGGATAGAGTTGGACCGCCTTCGTGAGGTTGCGCTGCGCGGCATTGGCGTTTCCGTCGAGGTATTCCGCCCTCGCCTTTTCAAATGCTTTCATCGCATTCGGTGGCGCGGCCTTGGTGGTGAGGCTGAGTTCGGTGCCGCCCCCGCGTGCATCCGGGGAGAGCGTAATGGTCCCGAGGTCGGGCTCATCGCGCAGATTCCGCACCGTAATCGTCAGGGCGCTGGAGTGGAACCCGGCCAGCGAAGCCCGCACCAGGCAACCCTCATAATGAGTTTCCATCTGGCGCTGAGCGTCCGCCGGTGTGCGCTCCACGCCGTGCGTGTCTACGAAGGTAATTACAAAACGGCCTTGAAGGTCGGCCTGTGTCGAATTCACAACAGCGCCCTTGCAGTCTACATTCACCAGCATCGGCTCCCAGGGGAGCGGTTCACCCTCCAGGGCGAGTTTGCCCAGAAGTACTCCACCGGCGCGACCCTGCGCCGACATGTTCGCCCAGTAATAGTAGAGTCCGCTGTCTTGGATTGAATCCGGCCGAGTCACGGTGGTGGGAGGCGCCGCCGTTACTGGAGGGACGTGGGCCTGCCCTCCACTTTGTGCGAATGCGGCGGCCGCAAGAACCCACAGCAAACCGAATGAAGACCTAAGCGTAAGCCACTTGATTTCCACGATTTTCACGGCACACCTCACAGACATCGTTCCTGATCCTGACATTGTACGGCGGGGATAGTCGTGCGGCTTCTGGAAATCTGACTGCGCGCGCGAGTCCTGCGCTATCCTAATTGCATATGCGGGCGGCGTTATTATTCCTTGTACTGTTTCCGGGCGTCGTTGCGGCTCAGGAAGCGAATCCAGACCAACTGCTCAAGCAGGCCATTGACGAGCAGCAGCGCGGCGATTTCTCCGCGGCGATCCGGGACTACCGCAAGGTGCTCGAGCTACGACCGAGTGAGGTCGAGGCCAAAGTGAACCTCGGCGTGGCTCTGGTGCATGTTCGACAGTTCGACGAGGCCATTACCTTATATCGCTCCGCATTGACTTCCTTGAAGGACAAGAACGGGGTTCTGTTCGACCTTGCTTTTGCCTATCACGAGAAAGGAGACTTCGAAAACGCCCGCCAGCAGTTCGCGATTCTGCATGATGCGCAGCCGGACAAAGTCGGGGTTGTAATTCTCTTGGGGGACTGCGACGTGAAGACCGGGAAATCGGACGCTGCCCTCAGTCTGCTGGAACCCCTGGAGAGCAAGAACTTGCAGAACATGGATTTTGAATATGTACTGGGATCGGCGCTGATCAACACCAAAGGCAGCCGGCGTGAAGGCGTCACCCGCATGGAAAAAGTCGCAAAGGCTGGTTCCGACGCGAACGCCTACATGATCGCCGGGACAAACCTGCTGCAATTGAATGAATACGAACAGGCACGCAAGGATCTCGAAGAGGCGCTCCGGCTGAATCCGCGGCTTCTCGGCCTCTACACGCTGGTCGGCACCGCTCGCGATAACACCGGTGATGTCAAAGCTGCGGAGTCGGCATTTCGCGAAGCACTCAAGACCAACCCGGACGACTTTCAGGCCAACCTATATCTCGGAGCTATCCTCTACAAACGCCGCGACGTCGAAGAGGCCAAGGGCTATCTGGATCGTGCGTTGCGCCTCAACCCCTCAGACTCGATGGCTCGCTATGAATCGGCTATGCTGAAAAGCACTTCGGGCGATTACGAGACCGCCGCTCGGGAATTGGAATCGCTGGTGAAAGACGATCCGGACTGGCTCGAGCCACATGTAGAACTGGCAACGCTCTACTACCGCCTTCATCGTCCCGAGGACGGCGCGAAGGAGCGGCAGATTGTGGATTCCATCACCGCCAAACAGCAGGCGCAAGGCCCCGGCAAATAGCAAGTCTGCCTACGGCGTCACCGTGATCTGTTTTCCCGAATAGCTCACGGCTTTGTCAGCCTCATCTGCCGGATTCACTCCCACTCCGTGATTCTCGCTTACGAAGACGATGCGGAACGTGCGGTTTTCCAGCATTCCCGGAAACTGACCTTTGCGATCGCCGATGGTCAAGGTGCGACCCGCATCGTCCCAGTGCATTGGAATGGTCGCGTAGACGCCCTTCTCGTAGTTGTAGTTATCGTTCTCATCTTCGTAGACCGTGAAGTCTCCATTGGCTCCGCGATAAATACGGAGTTCGAGCGGGTCGGCACGCTTCTGAGTGGACCACTCTTCGTCCGGGCCCAGCGGAAGAATTGATCCCGCACGGACGTAGAGTGGCATACGCTCCAAAGGAGTGATGGCGTTAATGGTTCGCCCACCTTCGATTACAGATCCCGTCCAGAAGTCATACCACATGGCGCCGGGCAGGTAGACCGGGCGCTTTGTGGCGGCTGGTTCCGTCACCGGATTCACCAGAAATGCCGGACCAAACATGAATTGATCTCCGATGTTCTGGGCGCGCTCATCGTTGCGGAAATCCATGACCAGCGGCCGCATTGTCGTGTAGGCTTCGCCGGTTGTCTTCCACGCCAGCGAGTAGATGTAAGGCAGCATGCGGTAGCGCAGGCGATCGAAGTTCACCAGAATCGCTTGCGCATCCGGGCCGTAGGACCACAACTCGTTCTCATCGGGATGACGGGTGCCGTGAACCCTCAGAATCGGATTAAACGTGCCGTACTGAAACCAGCGAACAAACAATTCGCGAAAAGCTGGATCGGTGGTGTTCCCGAACACAAACCCGCCAATGTCGGTAGTCCAATAAGGAATCCCGGAAAGCGCGAAATTCAGACCCGCCGGAACCTGCCGTCGGAAGCTGAGCCAGTCCGAGTTGATGTCGCCCGACCACGCGGTGACGGCGTTGCGTTGCGACCCAGCGAACGCCGAGCGAGACAGAATGAACACACGCTTCCTGTCGGACGCGCTTCGCTGGCCCTGATAAACCGCCTGTGTGTCGAGCAGTGGAAAAACGTTGAGGTAGCGGTTTCCATTTCCGGCCGCCAGTTGATGATTCAATAGAATGTTGTCTTCCTGCCCCTCGGTTTCTGGTTCGGTCGTATCCATCCACCAGGCATCGAGTCCAATGCTGAATAATCCCTTGTTTACCTCGTCCCAGTAGTACTTGCGCGCCTCTGGACTGGTAGCGTCATACACCGCCATCGCGTTGGTATGGTAAGGAGGCTTCGCGTACTTGAATTTGTCGACGAACCATCCCTTTTTCTCCATGTAATCGTAATTCGTGGAGCCGGGTTCGAAGAATGGCCAGATCGAAATCATCAGGTGGAAATTCTCGCTGTGCAGTTGGTCCACCATGGCTTTGGGATCGGGATAATTCTTGTTGAAAACAAATTCGCCCTTGCGATTCCACCAGAACCAGTCCTGCACGATGTTGTCCACCGGAATGTGCAGGTCGCGATACTTGCGGGCAACGCCCAGGATTTCATCCTGCGACTTGTAGCGGTTCTTGCATTGCCAGAACCCGTACGCCCACTTGCCGAACATGGGTGCCTGTCCCGTGAGATCGCGATAGCCCGCGATGATCTTGTCGAAATCGGGGCCGTAGAGAAAGTAGTAATCGATCACATCGGCAACTTCGGAACTGATGTAAAGAATGTTGGCGAAGCGGTTGTTGAAGCGGCTGCGGGAAGTGTTATTCCAAAAAATTCCGTACCCCTTGCTCGACAGCATCAACGGCACTGAGATGTTGCTGTTCTCCTGCGCGATGTCAACCGAGTCTCCGCGGTAGTTCCACACTCCGGCCTGATGCTGGCCCAAGCCATAAAGCCCTTCGTGCGAACCGTAGACGTTGACCATGGATTCGGCGCGGTACGTCTCTTCGCCGTTGACCTTTTCAGGGATGAGGCGGCGGGATGACTCCTGAACCAGCGATCCGCCTTTGACCTCGGCGTAGGCAATCGCTCCGTCTTTTCGTGTGACGGTAACCTTTAGCATGGCAGTGGTGAGGGTGACGGCGTCGTCGCTGGATTGCATCGTCCACTGCGTCGCCGGCCAACTCTCCTTCGTAACGACAAAATCCGCTCGCTTCGGGAACGTGGCGGTCGCCGAATAAAGCACATGGATCACTGAGTCCGAGCACACTTGTACTCTTAACGTGCCGGTTCCCATGGTGAAGAGAACTCCATCCGTCTCCTGCTGAACCTTGCGGACCGGATTCATGGCAATCCACTGCGCCTGCGCCACACTGGCGCAGAACAGCGAAAGGAAAAGTGCGATCAGCAGTGAAGCCAGCAACTGCGGCGATTGTCTATCATTCATGAATGTCTGAATCTCCATGCCGCTAACCTCAGCCTTTCCGGGCCAGGGCCAGCGGACGCGTCCACAGCTACGGGTTGATGACTACGGGTTAGTAACTTCGAGCGCAATGCTCGTTGTTTCTGCTGAACTGGGCCCGACCATTAAATCGAACGTGCCGGGCTCGACCACGCGATTCATATTAACGTCGATTAACGACAAATCTTCGGGAGTCAATGTGAAATCGACCGTCGTCTTCTGTCCCGGTCCCAGGCTGACGCGCTTGAAGCCGCGCAACTGCAGCACCGGACGAGTGATGGAGGCGACGCGCTGGTGAATATAAAGCTGGGCGACCTCGTCCCCTGCTCGACCGCCAGAGTTCGTAATGTCGACGGAGACCTTGGCCGAACCGCCCGGGCGAATGCTTTTCGGTTCGACCCGTAGGTTATCAAAGTGGAATTGCGTATAGCTAAGGCCGTAGCCGAAGGGAAACAGAGGCTCGCGGCTGGCAAACAGATAACTGCGGTTGCGCGAAGGCTTGTGATTGTAGAAATCAGGCAGCTGTCCTACGCTGCGCGGAAAACTGATGGGCAGCTTGCCGCCAGGGTTTACGTCGCCGAACAACACGTTGGCCGCGGCAGTTCCGCCCTGTTCGCCGAGGTACCATCCTTCCAGAATCGCCGGAACATTTTCTTTGACACAGTTGATCGACAACGGCCGCCCATTGATCAGGAACACGACCACCGGCTTGCCGGTCTCGACGATGGCTCGGATCAAAGCTTCCTGCGAGCCGAGCAGATCCAGCGAATCGCGGTCGCCAAGATGTTGCTCAGACCAGGCCTCGCGATTGGTGCTTTCGTTCTCTCCCACCACAACGATGGCTACATCTGCCTGACGAGCGACGGCAACAGCGGCGCGAATGCTCTCGGCGTCTGCTTTCGGATCCGGCTGCGCGACTCTGTTTTCGTACCATCCCGCCCAGCCCTGCTTGCCGGTCGTAATCTTGCAGCCCTCGGCGTACAGCACTCTGACGCCATCATCGGCGCGCTTGCGAATGCCGTCGAGGATGCTGATCTGGTTCCCCGGCCCTGGGTCGCGGCTGTAGCCGCCCAGATGTACGTCGGCAGCATTGGGACCGATGACAGCAATGGCCTTCAATTTCTTCGGATCCAGCGGCAGCAGATTCTTGTCATTCTTGAGTAGCACAATTGCCTTCCGCGCCACCTTGAGAGCGAGTTCTTTATGCTCAGAGCTATTGGTGATCTTCTGGGCGTAGTCCGGGTCTACATACGGATTCTCGAACAGGCCGAGACGGAATTTCGCCTCCAGCACCCGCTCCACAGCCTTGTCCAGTTCAGCCTCGGCAACTTTGCCCTCGCGTACTTGATCGACCAGCGTGGCGAACACCGAGCCATCCGACAGATCGAAGTCCACGCCGGCGGCGAGCGACTTTCGCGCCGCTTCCGCGAAATCGGCGGCCACGTGGTGAGTTTGCACCAGCATCTGCAGGCCACTTCCGTCCGACGAAACATAGCCGCGGAATCCCCACTCCTGGCGCAGCACGCGATCCAGCAGCCAGGGATTGACATGCGACGGAATGCCGTCGATCTCGTTGTAAGAAGCCATCACACTGCCCACGTGCGCATCTTGCACGGCGGCGCGAAAGGGAACTAAGAAGGTCTCGCGCAAATCTCTCTCAGAAAAATTCGCCGGAGCCGTGTTGGTTCCGCTCTCCGGTTGGCCGTGCGCGGCAAAATGTTTCATGGTGGCCATCACATGATGCCGGTCGATCATCCCTGTAGTACCCTGGAGTCCGTTGATGGCCGCGACTCCCATGTGCGCGACGAGATACGGATCTTCGCCGTAGGTTTCTTCGGTTCTTCCCCAGCGCGGGTCGCGCCCCAGGTCCAACACCGGTGAGAACGCCTGATTGACCCCTGCAGATGCCATTTCGTCCCCTGCAGCCGTGAATGCCTGCTGCACCAGCTCCGGATCCCACGTGCTGGCCAGGCCCAGCACCTGCGGAAAGCTGGTACTGCCGTAGGCCATGAATCCGTGCAAGGCTTCGCCCTGGAAAACTGCGGGGATTCCCAGACGCGTTTTTTCCATCAGGAAATGTTGCGCTCGATTGCGCGCCTCGGCGGCATCGTGAGCGCTCACTTGCGAATCTTCGCGATAGAGTTTGCTGAGGCCTTCAAAAATTTCCTTGGCTTCAGGACTGGCTGCGGCCATGGAACGCCGCCGGCCCCCCGCAATCTGATCCACTTTCTCTTCCAGCGTCATCCGCTTCACCAGATCCGCGGCCCGCAGTTCGGCGGGAAGATTCGGATTACGATAGGCGGGCGGTGCATCCTGAGAGAAACAGCAGGGAATCAATAAACCGAGAAAAGAGAAAATAAGCGGATTCCGCCGAAGATGCATCCCAGCCTCCTCTTGTCTCCGCGTCAACCGGGACGCGCTGCGTAAACGGTTACGTAAAAATGCCACGCGAAGCATACCACGTCCCTGGCATGCGAATGTGAGCGCGGCCGGGGTGACTCTCAACCGCGATCCGCGTTCGGCTCGAGAATTAGTTCGCCGTCTCCGTAAACGCCGGCGCGACCGGATGGCCGAGCCCGTACGGGCCTTCGGCAGTCACGGACACGAGTCCCGCGGACGGCGGAAGCGTGAGGGTGACCGACGCTACGCCTGAGCTATTGGTCACCGCGATCACCTTCGCGCCGCTACTGGTCCCGTTGGAAAGCGAACCCGCGCTGGTTGTAAAAAGGATGCTGGCGCCGACGTTGGTCCCACCAGAAGCACCCGGACTCAACGTCACGGTGAGTGCCTGTGGCAACACGCTGCCCGGGCTTCCTGACTGCGCATCGCCGTTCGTCTTGGCCAGAGCCGCAGCCGGGTTGCCCACAACAATCCATCCGCCTTGCGTTTGGGAAGCGGTGCCGTCGGTTCCCGTCGCCGTGAAGTGGCAGAAGCCGGGCGTGCTGCCTGCCGTTACTGTGATCTCACCCGGCACACTGGGAGTCAGCGACGGAGTGGTTAGCATGATCGTCCCTGCGCAAGCAGACGCTCCTTCATAACTGTCGAAGGCCGCCGAAGTGAGTGTGACGTTGGTGGTCCCGCTGGTGATCTTCGGCGCCAGTGTGACGGTTCCACTCGCGGCAACCATGGTGGTGTCAGGATTCAGGTCCCATTCGGAAGTCGGAGGCGTGGTCACGTTTCCGCTGATGACGAGCAGCGTAGCGGTGTACGGAGCAAATGTTTGAGTCGGTGACCACGACTGCGACGACGAGGCCACGATGCTGGTGGGCGAGGCCTGCGACAAAGTGTATGTCGTCTCACTGCTGGGCGAGAATCCCGTGGTCGTGAACTGCACCTGAGCCGAATTCGCAGGATCTTTATTCAGCACCATGATCGTGAGCGTGGTGCCAGCAGAGTTGAGCGCCGCGTAGGCGCTGAACAAACTGGGACTGCCGTTGTTGATGGCCGAAACCGAGGTCGTGCCGAAGCCGTGGTGCGAGCCGTCGTAATTGGTGTAGAGCTTCAGCGCCTGATAGTTCGGATTGGTGGGAGTGGGAGCGGTCCAGCGCGAGGCAAGATAGGCCCGTTCGCGCCCCAGGATTCCGTAGCCGTCAGCATCGCCGAGGGCAGTGGAGAAATCGGATTCGCCGGCGAACGCCGCGCTCCATTCCGTGATGCTGAACTTCGTCCCTGGATAAATCTGGTTAACCAGGGCGCGCATGCGCGGAATGCGGAACGGGTTCGGCTCGATCGGTTCAATACTGAAGCCGTTGTTCTGGATGTACGTGGCTTCGCTCTCGTACGTGGGATCCCACCAGTCGCGGTAGATGCGCGCCGCCAGAGCTTGCTTCTGCGCCTGCGTAAAGCTCGTTGTATCCGGCCCGTCCGGATAGGCGTGGATATCGAATACATCCAGCGACCTCGTGCCCGCCACTGCATCGGACCACGCGATGTCATTCAGCCACCAGGGCAGAAAATCGATTCCCGCGTGCGTGGACTTGTTGTCGGTGGTGGAATTCAGATTCCAGTAGAAGTACCAGCAGCAGCTCACCGGCCCCAGGCGGATTGCCGCCGGATCCCATGTCTTCAACAATCGGGCCTGGTTCAAATACGTATCACGTAGCTCGCCGTAACCGGATTGCAGGGGATGAATATCAAAATGCGTGCCACCCCAGATATCGATCTCGTTGTCCATGTTGTAGAAGTGCGGAGCGCTTCCGAAAGCTGAGGCCAGAGCAGCGGTCCATTCACTGCGGTACACGCATGCCACGCCAGATGGGCACGAGGTGGTGGTGTCGTTATAGATCGGCACATAAGCGTCGGTTGGATCGGCGGTCAGCTGGGTAGCACAGTCAGTCTTCAACCCGTCACCCGCGTCGCTGTTGAACGGATCCGTTTTGCATTGTGCGCCGTACTTGGCGACCGAAAAACTCCAGTGACCGTTGCTCCCGTTCTCAGCGCTCTGCGCTACCCACGGCAGCATCACCATCGTCATCAGCGGGGTGCCGCCTGCGTTCTTCACGTCCGTGATGAATTGCGTCGAATTGGAATCCGCGCTATTGTTGAGCGCGCCAAAGGCGAAATCCTCGAAATAATAGTCGTTGTCGGCATTGTCGGTGCCGAGCTTCCAGTTATAGGTAGAGGTGGCATTGCCTCCCCAGCGCACCACGGTCAGACCACTATCGCCGATGGTTGGAGCGTCCTGCGGGAAGGCGCCACCGTAGACATAGGGACTGATCGGGTGGCGGTTCGCGAGCACGTTGATGGTGGCCTGGACGTTCGTCGTCGGTCCGGCCGGTGTGGCCGATGCCTCACTCGAGTTTGCGCTCTCGCCCGCTGAGTTCACCGCCGAGACCACATAATAATAAGTTGTCCCGTTGGTCAAGGCAGAGTCCGTGTAGTTGATTGTCGTCGACGGAAAAACGGTCGGGTACGGACCGCCCTTGACGGTGCCACGCTTCACGTTGTAGCTGGCCGCGCCGCTGCTCGCGTTCCAGGTGAGAGCGACCTGCATGTTGCTGCCGGCTGCGGTCAAGCCGGTGGGCGCCGCGGGGGGATAGGTTTGCTGGCCGCCTCCTCCATAACCAGATCCTCCACAAGCCTGCTGGATCAGGGCGCATGCCGTTATCAACAAAATCCATTTTGTAGTCAGCCCGCGACGAAGCTCGACCATGGCGAGTATGTTACCGAAAAACCGCATCGGCGAGACAGCCTTTTTCCGCGGCTTCAGGATTATTCCGGCGCTCAGGGAGTTTCAACCGGGCGGCTGATTATCGCCAGAAATACGTCGAAGACAAAGAGCGCGATAGCGATGTCGTTGAACAGCGTCGCCAGGCGAAAGCCCGGCCAAAATTGGTTGGCAGCCCAGAATAGAAATGCACAGGCCAGCAGAATCGCTTTGACCAGCTCCGAACGGGACGGCTGGCGTATGGCTTCGTAAGCCAGACAGGCGCAGGCGATCAAGAACAGCGGAAACGCCGCCAGCAAATCGTGTGCCCCCGCGGGAAACAACCGGGGACGGGCATCCCGCAACAGGAGTACTGCGACACTGACCAGCGTCACAACGCAGAGAATTACCGGCAACGACCAGCGACCGTGGCTATGGCGGTCGCGCTCAACAGGAGTCGGCATAGGCGAGCCCCCGGGCGCTTGACGGATGCTGAATAATATCGGCGCTCAAGTTTAGGCACTTAATTTGAACACCCGCCCGGCGTCAGTATTGAGCGGTAACCAGCGCGTCCTCCGGGTAGCCCGGCATGCCAAATTCGGGAACATCCAGGCCCTCTTCTTCCGATTCAGGTGGGACGCGCATGCTCTTCACCTTGTTCACTGCCCAGAAGACCACGAACGTCGCACCGAACGCCCAGACCGCGTACAAAGTCGCTCCCATGAGCTGGCACCAGAACTGTTTTGTGTCGCCGTGAATCAAGCCGGTCACGCCTTGTCCCGCGTGTCCCAAATAATTCGCCGCGCCCACTCCGTTCCATCCCGAGCCGTAAGTTCCGTCCGCAAAAATGCCTACGCAGACCGCGCCCAGCCAACCGCAGTATCCGTGCACTGAGACGGCGCCGCAAGGGTCGTCGATCTTCAGCACACGCTCGTTAAACAGCACGCCGCCGCAAACCAGGCAGCCCGCCAGCGTTCCGATGATTACCGACGAAGTCGGCGACACAAACGCGCACGGAGCGGTGATCGCCACCAGGCCCGCGAGCATTCCGTTACACGCCATGGTGATGTCAGGTTTGCCGAAAAGGAAATACCAGATGAGCATCGCCGCAGCCGATCCGGCCACAGCCGCCAGATTCGTGTTGACTGCGACTACGGAGATGCGAAAGTCGGTTGCTCCCAGCGTGGAGCCTGGATTGAAGCCCATCCACCCAAACAGCAGAATGAACGTGCCCGTGACCACGTACACAATGTTGTGAGCCGGGAACACCCGGATTTTTCCTCCCGAGCCGAACTTGCCGAGACGCGGTCCTAGAATAATCGCGAGTGCCATGGCGGCAAAGCCGCCGACCGCATGCACTACTGTGGAACCGGCAAAGTCGACATAGCCGTGGCCGAGATTCATGGTCGATCCTAGTTGCGACATCCAGCCGCCGCCCCACGCCCAGCAGCCTGAAATCGGATACAGGATTGCGCCGATGAAGAGTTCGCACAGCAGGAAAGCCCAGAAGCTGATGCGCTCGCAAATCGCGCCGACGATGATGTACCCGGCTGTCTCCATGAACACGACTTCGAACAAAGTCAGAACGTTGCTACCCGCGTCGTAAGCGGGGCCCACGAGAAAGAATCCCTTGCCCCCCACGAATCCCCATTGCCCGCTGCCGATCAGAAAATGATTCAGCGTGGGAACGCCGCCGAGGTTCGTGGGCGCGGCGTTGATGGCGACCGCGCCAAACTGGAATGCGTATCCCACCGCGTAGTAGGCGAGGAAGGCGAAAACGTAGGCCGCGAAATTCAGCATCATCAGATGCGCGGCATTTTTCTTGCGCACCAGTCCGCAGGTGAGCAGGGCAAACCCCGCCTGCATGAATAGGACGAGGTAGCCGGTGTTTAGCGTCCACGCCATGTTGGTGGCGATGCGGACGTGGCCTACGCTGTCGGCCAGCTTTACAGCGAGGGGTTCCTTGGCTGCCTGAGCCTGATAATCGTCGAACGCTTTTTTGTTCTGGGCGTAATCCGGAGCAGTTTTATCGGTAGGCTCCGCGACCACGAAGGGATTGCCGGCAGCATCGACGGCTGACGTCTTGTCTCCGGTCGCAGTACCCGCTGGATCGGCCTTGGGTTCGTCGGCAAAACTGGAAGCGGATAATCCGGCGAACATCGCCGCTCCAAGAACCATCGCGGCGCTGGCTGCCGCCAATCGCCGGCGCAGAGAGCGCCTCCCTGCTCGCTTTGTCATCGTTGAATGCTCCTGTTTGAGAGTGGTGCCCAATTGCAATTGGCAGCGGTTTTCGGACCCGGCGCGGACACCTCCCGGCGCTGCGCCGACGGCCCCCACAGCGTGCTAGCCAGAATCAATCCGCCGAAGATAAATGCGTCGATTCGCTCCGTCCAATACAAATTTCTTATAGCAACCATCAGAAAAGACCCGACCAGATCGCGGAGAAATTGCGGCGCTCGCTCTCATTGACGGGGCCGAGGTTCGGGGTCCGATCACCGCCCGGCGCACTGTTGTTTTTCGTCGGCTTCGCCCGCCCAACCGGCCTTCCGGCGGGCTTTTCGGGCGTTTCGCTGCCTAGCTTTGCGGCCACAAAACAGGGTGCAGTCGCGGCCAAAAATCGTATAAAATGCTGGGGCCCTGTTTCACAGGATGCGCATGGACTCCACGGGATCACCGAAGAAACTGGCCGGTCGCTACGAAGTGAGGCAGATCCTCGGACAGGGCGGGATGGGGCTGGTCTATCGCGCCTACGATACCGTGGTCCGCCGCGAAGTCGCCGTCAAGACCATCCTCGATATCCCCGATCCCGCATCGCTCCAGTTGTTCTACAAAGAATGCGATGTCCTGGCCTCGATGAGCCACCCCAACATCGTCGAGATTTTTGACATCGGAGAATTTGAAGAGGATGGGAAGAAGAAGCCCTACTTCGTCATGCCCTTGCTGCCGGGCACGACCCTCGATCACTTCGTCCGCAAGTCCAGCCATCATCTGACTGTCGAACGCACCGTCGAAATTATTTCCCAGACCTGCCGCGGCCTGCAGGCGGCGCACGAGCGCGGACTGGTGCATCGCGACCTGAAGCCCAGCAACATCTTTGTGATGGAAGACGACTCGGTCAAGATCATCGACTTCGGCGTGGCCCACATGGCCGACACGCATACCACGCGGGCGCAGAAGGGCACGCTGCTCTACATGTCTCCCGAGCAGATCCAGCTGAAGCCGCTTACCGCCGCCTCCGACATCTTTTCTCTGAGCGTGGTCTGCTATGAAGCCCTATCTGGCCGCCACCCATTTCAACGCACTCGAGCCGACGAAGTGGTCGAAGCCATCCTGCACCAGATTCCGCCGCCGGCTTCGGAAGTGAATTCCGCGATTTCGCCCGCCATCAGCCGGGTCGTCCACAAAGGCATGGCGAAGCAGGCCTGGCACCGCTTTACCACCGCGCGCGAATTTGGCGACACGCTCAGCAAAGCCCTGCGCAACGAGCCCATCGAGTTTTTCGACGCCGAGCGCACCCGCCCGCGATTGCAGCGCGCGACCAAGGCACTCGCCGACGGCGATCTTCAATTTGCCGGCGAGATTCTGGGAGAGGTGGAGGCCGAAGGACACATGGACGCCGACATTCAGGCGCTGCGGCGGCAGCTCGACAATGCCGTCCGCCGCAAGACGCTGGCACAGCTCCTGGATGCGGCTCGCGCCCGTTTTGAAGAAGAGGAAGATCCTCTGGCTCTTCAAAAACTGCAGGAGGCGTTGCAAATTGAACCCGATAACGCCATTGCGCTAGCCTTGAAGAGCAAGATTGAAAATCGGCGCAGCGAGAAGCAGATCGAAAACTGGTACCGCCTGGCGCGCCAGCACATCGACAATCATGCCTATCCGCACGCCCGCGAAGCTCTGCAGAACGTTCTGCAACTTCGTCCCAAGGAAGCTCGCGCTCTGCAATTGCTGGCCGAAGTGGACCGCCTGGAACAGGACTACAACAAACTCCGTCTCGACAAAGAACAAATCCACAAGGCTGCCATGGACGCATGGCAAAAGGGTGACGTGAGCAGCGCCCTGGCCAAGTTGGGCGTAGTACTCGAGCTTGATCGCAAGGCGCCCGACTCCGTCAATCGCGAGAGCGGCGCCCGCTACCAGACCTTCTACAACGAAGTACGCTCTGAGCACGATGCGATGAACACCGCCTACGCGGAGGCGCGCAAGCAGCTGGCGGACCACAATTTTGCCAAAGCCATCTCGACTTGCCAGACCTATCTGGCGAAGTATCCGACGAATGCAATTTTTCAGGCCCTTCGCTACGACATCGAAGAACAGCAGCGGCAGGAGTTGTCCTCGCTCATCGCGCAGGTTGACCGGCAAGTGGATGCCGAGCCCGATCTCGACAAACGCGTCAGCATTCTTCGTGAAGCGTTGGAGCAGCATCCCGGCGAATCGCACTTCGAGCGCGCTCTCCGCCTGGTGCAGGACAAGCGCGACCTGGTGAATTCCATTGTGGCGCGCGCCCACCTGCACGAAGAGCAGGCAGCCTTCGGCGACGCGCTGAACGATTGGGAAATTCTTCGGACCATCTACAGCCAATATCCCGGACTGAAGTTTGAAGTCGAACGTCTGCAGAAAAGACGCGACCAGCAATCCCGCATCGAAGCCCGGACGCAGCTGATCGAGCAAGTCGACACCTGCCTGCACACCAGCGATTACGGACGGGTGTTCGACCTGCTGCAGGGTGCGGTCGAAGAATTTCCGCATGACGAGGAATTGCAGGAACTGGAGAAGCACGCCCGACAAGGCGTCGAGCGCCAGTCGGAAGCGCAGCGACTTTTGGCGGAAGGCCAGGATCTGTGTGCCCAACAGAAAACCGCCGAGGGCATCCGGTTGCTACGGCGGGCCTACGAACTGGACGAGAACAATCCTCTGGCGCGAGCCGTGCTGGCCAATACTCTCGTCGAACACGCGCAGGCGTTGGTCGAAACCGACTGGCGTGAAGCCGAGAAGGTCGCCAAGGAAGCCTTTGATCTCAATCCGTCTCATCCCATGGCCAAGACTTTGCGCACCCTGATTCTCGATCAGAAGCGCGAGACCTTCGTGAGTGAAGTGGTCTCGCAGGCGCGCAAGCTGCAAACTTCCGGCGATCTGGAGTCCGCCCTGGCTCGGGTTGAGGAAGCCTTGTCGTCCTATCCGCGGGAGATGCGGCTGATCCAGATTCGAGACGCGGTGCAGCGCGATCTTCAGGTCCAGCGGCGTCAGACGAGGCGCCGTGATCTCGAAGAACTGCGGCGCCTGGAAAGCGAGGCCGACTCCGCCAACGATCCGGACACGAAACACACACTGGGCTCGAAAGCGCGCGCCTTGGCCGACAAATATATCGAAGACGAAGAAGTGGTATCGAGCGCGAACCTCCTGCTGCAAAAACTGAATCTTCCCGGCGTCTCCAGCAGGGGAAGCGGTGACGATCTCGTCTTCAGCGCGACCCTGTCATTCGTGGCCCCGGTCGCGGGCGGTCCCGCCGTTGACGCGGTACCGCCGGTACGACCCCAGGCTCCGCTCATCAACCCGCCGCTCGCCTCCAGTGCGCCCGCGCAGGCCCCCAAGTCTGCTGCGTCCATGGCGACATCGAAGAAGATCGCCCCCGGACCTGTGCGACGGACGAGCTTCAGCATTAATCCCCGCGACATGAAAGTCCTGGGCGGGATTCTGGGCGGCGCAATCGCAGGTATCCTTTTGTTGGTGTTCGTTCCATCTTTCCTGCGTCGACCCAAAGCTCCCGCGGAATCTGCTCCTGTTCAAAACGTTGCCGTGCAACCGGTTCCCGTCCAGCCAGTTCCGGTGGTGACGCCGCCTCCGCCTGAACTGCCGGGTATGAAGCTGTCCTCCGACACGGCCACGGGCAAAGTTAGGTTCGACGATCAACCGCCCGTCGACCTGCAAGATGCGCAGTGGGCGCTTGATAAGGTCCCAGCCGGCGACCACACTCTGAAATTCGACAGCGCTGCCGGCACCTTTACGATTGTTTTGACCTCCGCTGCTGGAGCCTTACCCGCGATCAAGACGCCAATCACTGCCAAACGTGTGCTGGCCGTGGTGGTGAGCAGCATGGGCGATCGCGTCCACGTTTATGCCAGCGATGCCGCGACCAAACTAAGTCTGGATGGGCAGCCATCTGTCGATCTTTCCGCCGAAGGCGTCGACCTTTCCTCCATCACCGCCGGCTCGCATGAATTGACCGTGATCCACGGCGGCGAACAATACAAACTGGCCATTGAAGTCACGCCCGCGCCCGCTCTGATGGCATTCGTCGAATCCGGGCAGAATGTTGGCACCCTGCTCATCGTAACCGGACAGGACAAGTCGCTCGTATTCCTCAACGGAAAAGCGCTCCCGCAAATCACCAAAGGCGGCCAACTGCGCATCGCCAACCTTGACCCCAAGGAATACACGGTGCGTGTCGAGAAGGCCGGATTTCAAGATGCCCCCGAACAGAAAATCCGCATTCGCAAGGGCGAGCAGGGCCGGCTGGTTTTCGGTTTGCTTCCCGTGCCGCACATGGCGTCGCTCAGCATTCAGGGTGGCCCTCCGGGCGCGATGGTTCTCATCGATCACGCCAACGCAGGAACGGTGCAGCCAGACGGCACGCTGACGCTTTCGTCGATCGCCCCTGGCGAACATGTGATTGAGTTGCTCAAGGATCGATTCAAGCCGCGGCAGATCAAGAAGCACTTTGTTGCAGGAACGCCCGTGGCTCTCGCCGCTTCCGAGGTGGCCCTGGAAGCCGCGCCCGGCGAGTTCAAGATCATCTTTTCCCCCCCCGACGCCCAAGTCACGTTGACTAAAGGGAGCGAGCCTCCGGTCAAAGTAACCAGCGGAAGTCCGCTCAACCTGCCCACCGGATCGTATACGCTTACCGCTCGCACTGCCGATAATTTCGTGCGCACCTCCACTCTGGAACTCACGGCGGGACAATCGCGGACGATCGACCTGCCCCTGGCTCCGAGTGGAATGTCGAAGTGGGCCGACGCTTCCGGCTGGAAGCAGGAAAATGGCGTCTACGTTCGCAAGGGCGGAGACTACGTCCTCTACGGCATTTCGCCCACCTCGGGAACCTTCCTCTTCTCCGCCATGCTGACCAAAGGGCACCGGCTGCAATGGGTGGTCAACTATACTGACCCGAACAATTACGACTTATTCCAGATCGACGAGAACAATTTCTATCGCACCGACGTCCGCAACGGGCAGAAGGTCAGCGATGCCAAGATTCCGCACAAGGGAGAAAAGAAAAGCTTTCGCACCCTGCAGATCCGCGTGTCCGCGACGGAAGTCGTCCACCAGATCAAGCAGGGAAATGCCTGGTTTGTTCTCGACCGCTGGACGCAGCCCGGAACGAATCTCTCCGCGGGCAGGTTCGGCTTCTACCTTCCGGGCGGAGATCAAATGTCGCTCGAGAGTTTCAGTCACTACCTCGACCTGAATGTCCACTAGATCTCGTGCATAAGAACGCCAACGGCGAGCCCCGCAGAGTTCGAGTAATTGATTCCCACACCGGCGGCGAACCGACGCGGGTCGTGGTCAGCGGCGGTCCCGATCTCGGCGAGGGCCCGTTAACCGCGCGGCTCGAGCGCTTTCGCTCCGAACACGACAGCTTCCGATCCGCCGTCGTGAACGAACCGCGCGGCTCCGACGTGATGGTAGGAGCGTTGTTGTGCAAACCCGTGGATCCCGCCTGCGCCGCCGGCGTCATCTTCTTTAATAACGTGGGCTATCTCGGCATGTGCGGACACGGGACCATCGGTCTGGTGACGACTCTCTCCTTCATGAAGAAGATCGAGCCCGGCGAGCACCGGATCGAGACTCCTGTGGGAACCGTCAGCGCGATCCTGCACGCGAACGGTGAGGTCACAGTGAACAATGTTGCGAGCTATCGCCTCGCCGTGAACGTAGCAATCGATGTTCCGGCCTACGGCAAAATACACGGCGACGTCGCTTGGGGAGGAAACTGGTTTTTCCTGGTGGGTGACCACGCCCCTGACCGCGCCATGGAAAAAATGGAACTCTCGCTCAAGAACATCGAAACCCTCACGGAGTTTACCTGGGCGATTCGTCAGGCGCTCCATCAGCAGGGAATTACCGGAGCAGGGAATCAGGAAATCGACCACGTCGAACTGTTCGGTCCATCCGACCTGCCCTCGGTCGATAGCAAGAATTTCGTGCTCTGTCCCGGGAAAGCCTACGACCGTTCTCCTTGCGGCACAGGAACCAGCGCCAAGCTGGCTTGCCTGTATGCCGACGGAAAAATTCGCGAGGGCCAGGTCTGGAAACAGGAGAGCATTGTGGGCAGTGTGTTCGAAGGCAGTGTCACGCTGCGGGAAGGAAAAATTTATCCCAGCATCAAAGGCACAGCCTTTGTAAATGCGGACACTGAGCTCGTCCTCGATCCCGCTGACCCATTCTGCATGGGGATCCGGGCGTGACCGCGCGGATCGAGACGGATGAAATCACCGCACACTTCGAGAAACTCTTCGGCTCTCGCCCCAGAATCTTCCGCGCTCCCGGACGGGTCAATCTGATCGGCGAGCACACGGACTACAACGACGGCTTCGTCATGCCCGCCGCAGTCGCGTTCTCAACCTACGTTGCGATTGCGCCGCGGCGCGACCGAAAACTGTTTATCCACTCCAAAGAATTTCCCGGCAATTTCGAATTTGATCTCGACCACCTTCCCGAACAGCGCACCGCGGCATGGTGTGATTACGTGCTGGGCGTCGCCAGTGTGCTTCAACAGAGTGGTCATAAACTTCAGGGAGCGAATTTGCTGGTACACGGCGAAGTCCCGATCGGCGCGGGCCTCAGCTCTTCCGCCGCGGTTGAGGTCGCCTCTGCCCTGGCACTGATGAGTCTCGGCGAGATTTACCTGCCTCTGCCCGAAGTGGCAAGACTCTGCCAGCGAGCCGAGAACACTTTCGTCGGCGCCCGCGTCGGAATCATGGACCAGTTCGTCTCCTGTATGGGAAAAGCTGGCCACGCTTTTCTTCTTGATTGCCGCTCGCTGGAATTTCAGTTCGTTCCCATCCCTGCCGGAATCCAACTCGTGGTCTGCAACACCATGGTTAAGCACGACCTCGCCACCGGGGCCTACAACACTCGCCGGGAAGAGTGCGAAGCAGGTGTGCGCTATTTTGCAAAATGGGATCCCGCGATCCGCGCCTTGCGTGATGTGTCGGTGGAATTGCTCGATCAGCACACCCCCGATCTTCCAGCCACGATCGGGAGACGGTGTTCCCACGTCGTCCGCGAAAATCAGCGAACCCTTGAGGCCGCCCGCGCTCTCACCGGAGGCGACTTAAGTCAGGTGGGAAGACTCATGCGCGAGTCTCACTGTAGTCTGCGAGATCTCTACGAGGTAAGTTGCAAGGAACTCGACCTCATGGTCGAGGCGGCTGAGGGCTTGCCCGGCTTCTGCGGCGGACGCATGACTGGCGGCGGTTTCGGAGGATGCACCATCAACCTCGTACGCGAAGAGAATTCACAGGACTTCGCGAAACGAGTCTCCGAACGCTATCAGCAAAAGACAGGAATCGCCGCTCAAGTCTATCTTTGTAGCGCCGACGACGGCGCCGGCGAGCTTAGCTAGAGCCGGTTTGATTTCCTTGCTCGGCGTCCGGCGACCACCCCTGCAGCTTCACCAGCCAATTCGCAGGCTCGGGAAGAATCGCGAACTTCGGTAGATCCCCGCGCACCATCGCCACTTCATCGCAGCAATGAAACCGCGGACAAACGTGGCAGTCCTTGTAAATCTTGTCGGGAAGATCCTCGCGTTGCGCAACCGAGAATCCCTGGCCCGCAAAAAAATCCGGTTTGCGCGTGAATAGGCAAATGCAATCCACACGATGGCGCTTCGCCTCCGCCATCAGCGCTTTCACCAGCCGTCCGCCTCCGCCTTTGCCTTGTGCCCACGGCGCAACCGTGATCGACCGAATCTCCGCCAGATGCGTGCCATAAAGGTGCAGAGCACCACAGCCGATGATGCGTCCCGCATCTTCGAGCACCACGAAGTCTCTGACGTTCTCGCAGATCTCCGGCAGAGTGCGCGGCAGCAGCGTGCCGTCGCCGGAGTATGCTGCGATCAACTCGTGAATGTGTTGTGCGTCGGGCAAAATTGCTTTACGCGTGCGCATGGACCTCCTCGCGAAGAGACTCGATCCTCTTCCTGGTAATGCTGATTGCGTTCCGCACCCGGCTTGGCGCCGTCCCTCCGGGAACATCATGGACGGCAAGCACCGAAGCCAGCTTCAGCGACTCGTAAAAATCCTGATCGAAGGCCGGGCTGAGCGATTTCAATTCCTCGAGCGGCAAATCCCGAAGTTCGCAGTTTCGTTCGATGCACATCTGCACGGCCTTGCCAATCCGCTCGTGCGCATGCCGCGACGGCACGCCGCGCTTCACCAGATACGTCGCGGCTGCCCATGCATTCATAAATCCCGACTGGGCCGCGTCATGCATTCGCTCTCGATTGAACTCCACCGCCTTCACCCATCCCGCCACGAGCGGCAACATTTGCAGCAGCGTGTCGGAAGAGTCGAACAGCGGCTCCTGCGTTTCCTGCAGATCCTTGTTGTAAGCCAGCGGCAAGCCCTTCACCGCGATCATGAGTGCAGTGGCGTGGCCCAGCACTCGTCCACTCTTGCCTCGCACCAGTTCGAGCAGATCCGGATTCTTCTTCTGCGGCATCGCACTGCTGCCGGTGGAGTAAGCCTCCGGCAGAACCAGGAAGCTGTATTCCTGCGAAGAAAACAAAATCATCTCCTCCGCCCAGCGGCTCAGATGCAGCGCCAGCAAAGACAGCGTGTTGACAAACTCGATCACAAAATCGCGATCGCTGGTCGCATCGATGCTGTTGTCAGTCACTCCGTCAAACCCAAGACTGTCAGCCATGAAGGCGCGATCCAGCGTCAGCGTCGCACCGGCCACCGCGCCGGACCCCAGCGGACAAAGATTCAGGCGCTTCCTGCAATCGGCGAGCCGATCCGCGTCCCGCAGAAACATTTCCACATAAGCCAGCAGCCAGTGTCCGACCAAAACCGGTTCAGCCCGTTGCAGATGCGTGTACGCTGGCATGGCAGCATCGGCGGCCTGTTCCGCTCGGTCCGTTAGCACCCCGCACAGATCGGCGAGTTCCTGCCGCAATTGATCGATTGTCGCTCTCACATACAGCCGCAGATCCGTAGCAATCTGCTCGTTGCGGCTGCGCCCGCTGTGCAGCTTGTACCCCGTGTCGCCGATCAACGCGACCAGTTGCTTCTCGACGAAATGATGAACGTCCTCCGCCTCATCATCGTCGAGAAATGCGGGCGACTCCGCCTCCTTCTCGCCAATCTGCCTTAGTCCCTGCAGAATGCAAATCAGTTCGTCGGATGATAGAATGCCCGCGGCTTTCAACGCCCGCGCATGCGCGTTGCTGGCCACGAGTTCGCACTTCAGCAACCGTCGGTCGAAGCTGAACGACCGCTGCCAGCGCTCGAAATCAGGATCCAGCGGTTGCCGGAACCTTCCCGACCACATCTTCATCGCGCGACCTCCACGCGATTCCGCGCCAGCAACTGTGCGCGCGACCGCGACGGCAGTCCAAGAATGCGAATAAATCCGGCCGCATCCTTCTGGTCGTAGCTGTCGCCCATGGTGAACGACGAAAGATCGGTGCGATAAAGCGAATGCTCCGACTCGCGGCTGACCACGGAAACATTTCCTTTGTACAGCGACAGCCTGACGCTGCCCGTCATCTCTTTCTGCGTGCTCTCAACGAACGCATCGAGTGCTTCGCGCAGCGGCGTGAACCACAGACCGAAATAAACCAGCTCCGCATACTTCAACCCGATGTGCTGCTTGAAGTGCGCCACATCACGCTCCAGGCACAGAGCTTCGAGTTCGCGATGCGCCGCGATCAACAGCGTCCCCCCTGGAGTCTCGTAGCATCCCCGCGACTTGATCCCGACAAAGCGGTTCTCCACCAGATCGATGCGCCCGATCGCATTGCGTGCGCCTATTTCATTCAGCAGTTCCACCAGCGACACGGGCTCCATCTTCATCCCGTTTACTGAAACTGGAATTCCCCGAGCGAAGCCGATGCTCACCTGTTCTTCCTTATCTGGAGCTTCTTGCGGCGAGCGCGTGATTTGCCACGTCGTCGGCAAGGGCGCGTTCCCGGCATCCTCCAACTCGCCACCTTCGTGGCTGATGTGCCACAGGTTGCGATCGCGGCTGTGAATCTTGGTGCGGCTGGCGTCGACCTTAATCCCGTGCGCCTCGGCATAGTCAAGGCAGTCCTCGCGCGACCTTAATGTCCACTCCCGCCATGGCGCAATGATCTTCAACTCCGGAGCCAGCGCCTGATAGGTCAATTCAAATCGCACCTGATCGTTCCCCTTGCCCGTACACCCGTGCGCTACCGCCGTCGCCCCCTCGCGCAGCGCGACTTCAACCTGATGCTTTGCAATCACCGGACGCGCCAGCGAAGTGCCAAGCAAATACTTGTGCTCATAAACCGCCCCAGCCTTCAGGGCAGGGAAGACATAACCTGTCAGAAACTCTTCGCGCAGATCTTCCACAATCACTTTGCTTGCCCCGGTTTTGTAGGCCTTGTTGACCACGGCTTCAATATCATCTCCCTGACCAACATCGCCGACCATCGCGATGACGTCGTAGGAATAGTTTTCTTTCAGCCATGGAATGATGATCGAAGTATCTAAACCACCGGAATAAGCGAGAACAACTTTCTCAGGCATGAGCGCTCCTCACGGGCAGCCGAACCGCGCCGCCCAGCAACAAATAAAGAATGGATTTCTGCACGTGCAGCCGGTTTTCCGCCTGCTCAAAGACGACCGAATTCTCTGAATCCATCACCTCGTCGGTGACTTCCTCGCCGCGATGCGCCGGCAGGCAATGCATGAAAGCCGCATGGGGCGCAGCTTGCGCCATGAGTTGGCGGTTGACCTGATATGGCGGGAAAATCTCAGCGCGCTGTCCGGCTTCCTGTTCCTGGCCCATGCTCGCCCACGCGTCCGTATAAACCGCGTCTACTCCGGCTACCGCTCCATACGGATCGGTAAGCAACTCAACTTGCGCTCCAGTGTGTTTCGCAATCTTGCGCGCATCGGCCACAATCTGCGCGCTCGGCGAATATCCCTTGGGCGTCGCGATCCGAATTGAGGACCCAAGGCAGGCACAAGTCAGCAAAAGCGAATGGGCCACGTTGTTGCCGTCTCCGACATACGCCAGCGTGATCTTCTTGAGATCCCCAAACCGTTCCTGCAGCGTGAAATAATCCGCCAGCGCCTGGCACGGATGTTCCAGATCGCTGAGCGCATTGATCACCGGGACCGAGGCATACCGCGCCATTCCTTCGATGGTTTCCTGCGCAAACGTACGCAGCACAATCACGTCCACCCAGCGCTCAAGATTATGCGCAATGTCGCTCAGCGTCTCGCGGGCATCCAGTCGGCTTGCCGACTGATCCACGAACATCGCCGTTCCGCCCAGGCTCGTCATCCCGGCCTCGAACGTCAGCCGCGTTCGCAGCGAAGGTTTTTCAAAAAACATCACCATCTGTTTCCCCGCCATCGACCGCTGAAACACGGACGGACGAGACTTCATGAGTTCCGCCAGATGCAGCACGGCCTGAACTCCCTGCGGCCCGAGGTCGCGCGTCGAAACCAGGTCTGGGCACCAGAACGTGCCGGGAAATGTTTCCGGCACCGCCGGCACTCTGCTTTGCATTGGACTGTTCAATTCTGACTCCTGTCTTGAACCTGCATTCCTTGCGCTCATGCGCAGGTCACTTCTGTTCCACAATTCAATTTCGTGAGGTAAAACTGCGGCAACGATTCCGCTTCCGCGGCCGGCAAAATCCGGACGCGCCCTACTCCCTGCTTCAGCGCTTGCCGGCAGGCTTGGAGCTTGGGCAACATGCCGCCACTAACGATCGATCCCTCCACCATATCCTGCGCCTGCTTGCTGCTCAGCCACGGAATCACCGCTCCCTCCGCGTCTTTCACGCCCGGCACGTCGGTGAGAAAAATCAGCGCATCCGCGTGGCAAGCCGCGGCGCAAGCGGCCGCCATTTCGTCGGCATTCACGTTGTAGTATTCGCCATCCGCTCCCAATGCGAGCGACGCGAGAACCGGAATTCCCCCCTGCTGCCACAACGCTTCGATCCAGCATGGCTCCGCAAAACAAATTTCGCCGACGAATCCCAGATCGTTACCGCGAATATGTTTCCGCCGCGCCCGAAACGTCATGCCGTCGCCGCCGCAGAATCCAACCGCAGGCATCCCCGCGGCCTGAATCGCGGCCACCAGTTTCTTGTTGACCATTCCACCCAGCACCATCAGCGCGACATCGCGAGTCTCGGCGTCCGTCACACGCAGCCCGCCGATGAACTCGCTTTGCTTGCCGAGTTGCTTCAGAACGCGGGTCAGCGCACTGCCGCCGCCGTGTACCACGACCACGCGATGGCCGTCCTGCGCCAGTTCCGCAATCGCCCGAGCACATTTCCGCAGAGTGGGAACATCTTCCAGCGCGGCTCCTCCGATTTTGACCACGATAATCACAGCAGACCTTCTTCCTCCGGCCATCCGTACATCAGATTCATATTCTGCACTGCCTGTCCTGCTGCACCTTTCAACAGATTATCGATGCACGAGATCAGTACAAGCCGCCGGCCGTCCTCGGCCAGGCAAAATCCCAGATCGCAATAATTCGTCTGCAGGCAGAACTGCACTTGCGGAAGTTTCGGCGTCTGAAAAACTCGCACCCAGCGCTTGCCTGCATAGAAATTCTGAAAACACGATTCCACTTCCAGCGGCGTCATCTCACGGTTGAGATGCAAATAAATCGTCGAGAGAATGCCGCGCGGAATCGGCAGCAGATGCGGAGTAAAAATCAACTCCTGCGAGCCCAGCCCGAGTTGCTCGACAATCTCTCCCACGTGCCGGTGATTGAAAACCGAATACGCCGACAGGTTGTCGGCCACCGCCACAAAGTGCGTCTTGGCCGTCGGTTCCTTTCCTGCTCCCGACACTCCGGACTTCGAATCGGAAACAATCCCGCGGCTCCGATCGACCACCCCGGCTCTCAGCAACGGAGCCAGAGCCAGAATCACTGAGGTCGCATAGCATCCAGGATTCGCCACAAGCGTCGCGTTCGCCACGCGATCGCCATTCAACTCAGGCAGTCCGTAGACCGCTTTCTCCGTCAACTCCGCCGCCGTCACCGCATCCGAGTCCTCAAAGTTGTAGATCGCCCGATGCTGCTCCTGCTTCAACCTCCAGGCGCCGCTCAAATCGATGACTCGCAGGCCATGAGAAATCGCCTCCGGCACCAGCGAGCGCGACGCCCCATGCGGCGTAGCCAGGAACAGCAACTCCACTCCCTGCTGCTTCATCACTGGCCACGACAGCGAATGCAAGGGGTAACCTCCATTGCCGGAAAGCACCGGAAACACGTCGGCTAAATCCGACGCGCCACCGTTGTCGGCGGAGCGGCGCAGCAGTGACGGTTTTTCCAGCCGCGGATGACGCAGAAGAATCCGCGTCAATTCCAGTCCGGAATATCCGGTCGCCCCTAGCACAGCGGTTTTGAGTTTCGCAGCCATCTCTGTTTGCTAACCCAGCATCTCCTCAATTCGCGCCGCCAACTTCCGCGCATCATCTTTGTCCGGGCAAACAATCAGGATCGTGTCGTCGCCGGCAATCGTGCCCACCACCTCGGACCAGTCCGCCTCGTCAAGCGCCGCCGCTACCGGCTGCGCGCTGCCCACGATCGTCTTGATGACCAGTTGGTTCTGTGCGGAGCGAATCTCGAGCACGAACTCGCGCACCAGCCGCGACACCGGCGGCAGCGCAATGCCCGCCCCATTTTCCCCGTGGGGCAACGAATAGCCGTGCGAGGTTTTGCTCAAATTCAGATCGCGGATGTCCCGCGACAGCGTCGCCTGTCCTACCTTGAACCCGCGCTTACGCAGCAGGCGCTGCAGGTCCTCCTGGCTGGCGATGGACCCGTGCTTCAGCACATCCAGGACCGCCCGTTGCCGCAGTGTTTTATTCATAATGCATAGTTATTCACGTAAATGAATAATTATGTCCCTATCATACGAGCTTGAGCCGGGATGTCAAGAAAAAAGCCCCCTTCGGTTACTTTCAGGATGCACAGAAATCGGCGCGGTTCTTGACCGGCGCGAGCGCTGAAAACTGCGCGGGGGAAAACTGTGCGGGGAACCTCCACCGCTTGGTAGACTACTTCGCGGCAAAGTAGCGCCGCCGTTCCGATTGCCCGGAGCCCCAAATGAATCCGAAGCCCACGCTGATGGCGGAGTTGATCGCGGAATTCCTGGGTACTTTTGTGCTCATCCTGCTTGGCGTTGGCGTGGTCGCAATGGTCGTGCTGTTCCCCACCAGCAACCCCGGTGAGATCATCCACGGGGGATTCACCAACATCACTCTCGCGTGGGGACTCGCGGTCACGATGGGCATTTACGTTGCGGGTAAGGTCTCGGGAGCGCATCTCAACCCGGCCGTGACTCTGGCTCTCGCCGTCTTTCGCGGATTTCCTTGGCGAAAAGCGCTGCCCTACTCCATCGCCCAGACCGCGGGAGCGTTCCTGGCAGCGGCACTCGTGTATTGCAACTACCTGCCGGCGTTTCGCCAGGTCGATCCGCTTCTCGATCACACCGCCGGAGTCTTCACCACATTTCCCGCCTTCCCGGCAATTCTGCAGGCGGGTTTTCTGGACCAGTTCATTGGAACCGGTTTGCTGGTTCTTCTGATCTTCGCGATCACTGACGAATACAATTCGCCTCCGGGAGCGAATCTCGCACCCGCGATGATCGGGCTGGTCGTGGTTGCGATCGGCATGAGCTTTGGAGGCATGCACGGCTATGCCATCAATCCCGCGCGCGATTTCGGCCCCCGTCTGTTCACCGTGGTCGCCGGCTTTCGCAACAACGGTCTCACCGACGGAACGCAGATCTGGTGGATTCCAGTCGTCGCTCCGCTGCTCGGAGGCCTGGCCGGCGCAGCCATTTACGATTTCGGTATTCGGCGTTTCCTGAGCCCGTCGTAGAGACGTTGCTTACAGTATCTCTACAAAGTTCAGCTTCATACAAACGGAGGAGGCACGGTGCCATACGTCTTAGCGCTCGACCAGGGCACTACAAGTTCGCGAGCCCTCCTGTTTGACCAGCAGGGCGCCGTTCGCGCAGTGGCGCAACGGGAATTCGATCAAATCTTTCCCCAGCCCGGATGGGTCGAGCACAACCCCGAGCAGATCGCCGCCTCGCAGATCGCAGTGGCTCTCGAAGCCATGACTCACGCCGGCGCGCAGGCGAGCGACGTGGCCGCCATCGGCATCGCTAACCAGCGCGAGACTACGATTGTGTGGAATCGCGAGACCGGCCAGCCGGTCTACAATGCCATCGTCTGGCAAGATCGCCGCACCGCGGATTTTTGCGAGCGGCTCAGAAGCGAAGGCCACGGCCCACTCATCCAGCAGCGCACCGGACTGCTGATTGATTCTTATTTCTCCGCCAGCAAGATTTCCTGGATGCTCGACAACGTTCCCGGCGCGCTTGCCCTCGCGGACGCGGGCAAACTCGCCTTCGGCACCGTCGATACCTGGCTGCTCTGGAAACTAACCGGAGGCCGCGTTCACTCAACCGACGCCAGCAACGCCTCGCGCACCATGCTCTTCAACATCCACACCGGCGCATGGGATCACGAACTTCTGGATCTGTTTCGCGTCCCCCTATCGATGATGCCTACTGTTCGATCTTCGAGTGAAGTCTACGGCGAGGCGAGCGCGGTGAAAGGTCTGAAAAAAATTCCCGTCGCAGGTATTGCCGGCGATCAGCAGGCGGCTCTGTTCGGTCAGCGCTGCATCCGGCCCGGCCTGACCAAGAACACTTACGGCACGGGTTGCTTCATGCTGCAAAACACCGGCCGCCGCGCCGTCCCGTCCTCCAATCGCCTGGTCACCACCGTCGCCTGGAAGATCGGCGACACCACCGAGTATGCGCTCGAAGGCAGCGTTTTTGTTGGCGGCGCGGTTGTGCAGTGGTTGCGCGACGGGCTGGGTTTGATTCGCAAGTCAGAGGACGTCGAGCCGCTGGCGAACTCCGTGCCCGACAACGGCGGCGTCTATTTCGTTCCTGCCTTCGTGGGATTGGGCGCTCCGCATTGGGATTCCTACGCGCGCGGATCGATCTTCGGACTCACCCGCGGCACCACCGCCGCTCACCTCGCCCGTGCTGCCCTCGAGAGCATCGCCTACCAGGTCGCCGATTTGCTGGATGCGATGCGCCTCGATTCCGGCGACGCCGTGCAGGAACTGCGCGTCGACGGCGGAGCTGTCGCCAACAACAGTCTGATGCAATTCCAGTCCGACATTCTAGGAGTACCCGTCGTTCGTCCCGCAGTAACCGAAACCACCGCGCTCGGCGCAGCGTATCTCGCGGGCCTCGCAGTCGATTTCTGGAGGGGCGGTCTCGACCCCTCCGCAGCAAAGAACGATCGCCGGTTCGAGCCAAAGATGCCGCCAGCTTCGGCTCGGGCCCTGCGCAACCGCTGGAACGAAGCCGTCTCGCGTTCAAAGAACTGGGAACCCGGGTCGGATCGCTGATCTATGGTTCGTACCAGAACACCGCGCCCTTGGTAATCGGAGGCAACTCGAAGTCGATCAGATCCCCGTGACGAACCCCCTTCAACGCCTGCACGTCCCCGAGAAACGGAAGAAAGAACCCCTTGCCCTCGCCCGGGGATTTCACACTCACTTCAATTCCAGTTTGCGGTGTCTGCATCGGATTCGATCCCCCGCGCAGTCCCGCAAAGTTAGCGAAGAAACAGTTGATGTGCCCATCCGAAGTGCGAGCGATCGAGGTCGCCACGTGCGGGCCAGCCTTGATCCGCACCGCGTCTCCACCCTGCAGGCTCTCAAAGAATGCATGCTGAGATTCCGGAGACGCATGCTCGAAATCGTTCTCCAACGCCGCGGTATAAGTCTTTCCCGGAGAATCCGGCAGCCGCACGACATTCTGCGAACTCCCCAGTCCCGTGGCATCGGCCCCGCTGATCACGATCTTTCCTCGCGAGGCGAACCCCTGCAGCCAGTTCCTCTCGCTCTCCCCCAGCACGCGCACATCCGGCAAGACCAGCGTCTTGCCCTTAAAATCCCCCAGCGTCCTTGGAGTCACAATCTGAAATTCAAGGTGCCGCTGCATCAGCAGAATCAATATGCCGCGGTACGAAGCAACAAAATCGTCCGCATAAAAATTCCGTGTATCCGGCGAAAAGTAAACTCCAATCGGATCAACCGGCGACCTCGGCAGATAAAACGTCTTCTCATGCTCCTGAATCCACGAAAAAATCTTTTTCCGCGTCGGCAAGTCATTCGACCCCGCCATCGAATGTCCCGGAGCATCCCAGAAATTCGCGCCCGCCATGACTTGCGACATCGCCAGATTCATCATCGACTCGCGAATCATCAGCTCGCGCGCCGCGACCTGGCTCGCATCCGTACTCTTCTTATCGCCGTCCCACGAGTAATTCAGGATCCACGTCGCCCTGCCCTGCGCGAACGCGCGAAACGAATGCATCCCCACCTGATAGCGAAACCAGTCCAGCGGCTCGCGTCCCGAAGCCATGTGATCGCCGTTGCCGAACTCATACTCATGCGCAATTGCGTCAGTGACTCCGTACAAGCTGTAGACATCGGCGCCAACTCGTACCGCCTCTGATTCGATCCCTGGATAAATCTCCGGAATAGTCTTGATCTTCGGATTCACCGACTTCGCCGTGCGGTCAATCTCGGCCATGAAATCGGTAAAGGTCTGAATCCGGAACGTCACCCATTTGCGAAACGCCGGATCGGAAAAATCTCCCAGCTTCAAATTATGTTTCGCATCCAGCCCCGTCTGTTTCTTGAACTCCGCAACGGTATAGTCGTCGAAGCTCGCCCACGTATCCTCCCACCCGTCGAAATGCGTCATCCAGTACGGAATGTCGACGTAGATGCCATCGATCCCCGTTCCGGCAATCTGCCGCACCCGCTCCATGTACTGTTTCCGCCACTCCGGCGCGTATGGAGTCACCCACACATCCTCATCACCCTTGCGAATCCAGAAGGCGGTGCCGCCACCAAAGATTGCCGGCTCGCCAGTGATTTTGCGCTGCAGCCAGTCGGGATGATCCTTGGCCAGCGTGTGCTCCACCTGATCGCCACGCGCGGTGATGCACTCAGTTCCGGCAATGTAGACGAACGCGTAGTTGTGCTCGCGGTGCGCAGCCTCAGCCACGTCGCGGATCGCCTTCAGTTTTTCTTCAGGATGGAGAAAGCTCTCGTAGCGCCCGGGAATATCGTTGTCCACTTCGATGCCGAACACGCCGCTGGCCTGCGCGTTGCGCACAATCTGCAGCGCATCGCCGCCCTTCAATCCGTAAGCGCCGATGCGAACATAGTTCGTCCAGTCCTGATTGCCCCAACTTGGATTCGCCGATTCCTTGGAGTCGGCACTGGGAGAGACATTCTGCGCCAGCAGCGCAAGCCCGGCAGCCGCGGACGCCAACGCGGCCAAGACTGCCAGTTGCGTCCTCATTCGACCGCGAGCCATCAGAACTCGAACCGCGCCCCAAACTGCACCCGGCGAGGCAGGTATCCCGCTGCCGTCGAACTGATGATGCCGAATTGCGTGTCCCCGGGATCCCATGCCGTATCCGGGGGCGCAAAGCGCGGATGGTTAAAGAAGTTGAAGAACTCCGCCCGAATCTGCAGTTTCATGCCTTCCTTGGGCGTGAATTCCTTGAAGATGTTGACATCGAAATTGTGAATGCCGTCGGTGCGCAGCCCGGAGAAATACCGTGGCGCGTTGCCCGGCATCTGGTCCCCGGGGGAGGCGAAGCAGTTGACATTCAAAACTGGCAACTGATCGAGCGCCCCCTTGCCATTGCTGATTCCCGTTCCTCCCGCACAAGTCACATTCGGACGCTGGTTGCCGTCCATCAGCTGAGGATTCGCCATCGGAATCGCCAGCGGCTGTCCCGACTGCTCCGTAATCAGCGTCGATACTGACCAGCCGCCGACCGCCGCGTCGAGCAAACGATTCATGTTGCCGCCAATCCACATCTCGCGCCCAATCGGCAGTTCCACCACCACCGCGGCCGCCAGCCGCTGCGGCGTATCGTTGGCGCTGATTCCGTGCTCCGCTTTCAGATTGTCCAACTGCTGCGGATTTCCATTATTCAAAGTCCCGACAAACGCATTCGCTCCCACCGACGAATCGTCCGTCGACTTCGAAAACGTGTAGCTTCCTTCAAAGCTCACATGATGCGTGGTGCGCTTCTGAAAGCGGATCTGCATCGAGTTGTACCAGGACGCCGCTTCCAGCACCGGCAGTCCCTCAAAGTCTCCATCGAACTGGGGGAACGGCCGCAACAAGTTTCCCAGCGGCAGGGTCGTTTGTCCGTAGCGCGAGTCGGGCTCGTTGAAAATCGCCGTGCCGGTGGTCGGGCATCCGGTTCCGCTGAACATTGCGCAAAACGGATTCGCCACCGGGTTCGCCAGATAATTGCTCACACAACTGTCGGCATCGCAGGTCGGATCCAATCCATGCTGTTGCGCGGAAATCTGCGCCAGCAGAGCCGACGAGATAAAGTCCCGGTTGCGCGTGCTCGAATACCCTCCCCACGGAAGATGCGTGCTGCGATTGGCCGAATAGTCGATCCCAATCACGATCTGGCTGGGGAGCAATCGCTGCACTCCCAGGTTCCACTGGTAGATGTCCCCATTCTGCGCCTGCGTTGTCCCCAGGTCGTTGCCGTTCGCGTAACCCCATTCCGCCAAATCCCCGTACTGCTTTCCCTGCGGACCCGTCAAGCCACCGGGAAAGGGATTGGCCAGACTTGCCGACCGGGTATTAAAGTTGTCCAGCGTAAAGAACATGGTCGCGCTCTTGCGGAAAGCCGTCCCCGGATACTGGAAATTCGTGGCCACGCTCATGCCGTAGTAGACCCCAGCGCCGCCTCGGATCACCGTCTTCGGCGTTAGCTGATATGCAAAGCCCAGCCGCGGCCCAATATTGTTGCGGTCCACCGGAACACTTCTCATGCCGGATGTCGGAAACAAAGTAGTTCCGTTCAGTTGCGAAGTACCCAATCCCAAGGCCGAAGTCTGGCCGCCGCTGGTCAAATCGAGACTCATCCCGCTCGCGCCCGTGAAATCGCTGAACTCAATCCGGTTGTAGCGCTCGGTATAGGGCGTGCTCCATTCATAGCGCAAGCCCAGGTTGACCGTCAGCTTCGCGTTCACCTTCCAATCGTCCTGGAAATAGAAGCCGGTTTCCTTTGACTTATTCGCGACCGCGGGATAAACGTTGATCACGCTGCTGTCGTCGGGAAAGCCGAACAAAAGACTGGCAAATGGATTCCCCTGCGTCCCGCCTTCCGCACCGCTGTTGGGGGTGTCCGAGGTAACGTCGTCGGTAAAATTGAAAAGTCCAGTCGGATTCGGCGGCTGAAAGAAGTTGTTGAAGAATATCCTCTGCTCGCCCCCCATCTTCATCAGATGCCCGCCCTTGGAAATGACTAATTGAGAGGAGTAGCTGTAAAGCGTGTGGGCAAACGTCGTATTAATACAACACTGATCGTACAGGCTGCTCCATGGCGATGCCCCCGACATTTGAATCGTCGGCATGCGATCGATTCCGTTGGCTTCAAGCACTGCCGGAAGATTCGCGCTGCTCAGGCCGGGAATATTCGTAGTCTCGGGCTGCGCCGCCCGGTCCACCGCAAAGTGATTGGTCCAAATCGTCCTCGGATTCACCGTCCACGTATATTCCAGCGATCCGTTCTGCACCGTGAGTGGACTGTTACCGTACCCGCCGTTATCTCCAGTACTATCGCCGCCGTCCCCCAGGTCAGTGGGAGTTATGAAGTTGCTGTGCAGCCGACTGTAGCGCCCGTTCACCCGGTGCTTATCTGAGATCTGGTGGTCAAGTTTGATGTCGAACTGGTAGTCCGGCCCGTGCGACAAGGCGTTCAGTCGGTAGTTGAAGAACTCCCCGGGCAGATTGGGCTGGGGATAAAGATTAATGATCGCCTGTCCGATTTGATCGATCTCACTCGGCGGGATTACGTTCAGCACTCCGCCGGATTGAACCTGGTTTCTGGTCGAACAGTTGGGACTGCACGCGATCGGGTCGAATATCGGATTCGTCGCCAACGAAAAATCTCCAGCGCGCTCATTCGATGTTCCGAACATCCCGTTGGTCGGTACCGTTGCCACAATGTTGATCGGTTCGTTGTCCCGAACCTTTTCGAAATCCGCGAAGAAAAATGTGCGGTTCTTCACGATCGGACCGCCCAGCGCGAACCCACCCTGATCACGTTCGTGATCGGGTTTCCCGCCCGGCTTGGGATTGAAGAAGTCGCGCGCATCGGTGCCCGCCCGCTGCAGAAAATACCAGCCACTCCCATGGAAAGCGTTGGTGCCGCTTTTCAACACCATGTTCACGACCGTCCCACCATTGTTGCCGAACTCCGCCGAAAAACTGTTGTTCTGGACTTTGAATTCCTGGATGATCTCCACCGACGGCTCGTAATAAACGTTCGAGGTCGCGCCTTCACCCTGCTCTGGCGCGCTGATCAAAGCGCCGTCGAGTCGGACCTCAGCCGTCGCGTTCCGCTGCCCATTCGAGACAAAGTTTGTGCCGGTCGGATAATTGTCCTGCGTGCCCGATCCGGCAACCTCCGTCACGCCTCCCGACAAGAACGCCAGGCCAAAAAAGCTGCGGTTCAGCAGAGGAATGTTCTTTACATATTCATTGGTGACGTCGGTGCCCAGCGTCGGACTCTCGGTGTCGAGCAGCGGAGCCGTATCCGTCACCTCCATGGTCTCGCTGATGCTTAAGGGGTGAAGCACGAAATCCACGCTGGTCTGTTGATCCACCTGCAGAACCACATTCTTCTTCTCAGTGGCCCGGAAGCCGGCGACCTGCGCCTTGATGGTATAAACCGATGGCCGTAACCCTGAAAAGAAATACTCTCCATGATCGTCGCTGTGCGTGGTCTGCGCGATGTTCGTCCCGTCGTTCGTCACCGTGACTGTCGCATTCGCCACCACCGCCCCCGACTGGTCCGTCACCACCCCGCGAACCTGTGCCGCGTAACTGCCCTGCGCGTGAGCCACCGGCGCGAGCAACGCCGCCATCGCCAACGACAGTAATAGTGATAGTGATAATGACAGGCAGAATGAGAATGAGGAGGTGAGACCGGCAACTAAACTGGAACTTCGTTGGCAGACACGCATAGCTAGCCTCCCCACGAGCACTTTCATATTATTACGAGTTAAAACTATTACTTTCGTTTATGATGAAAGTCAAGTCAAATCGCAGCAAAGTCAAAGGAAAAAGCGCAGTGGGAAAACGCTCGTAAAGTAACGTAGTCTGCCATCGTCTTTATTCCAGATGAGCGCCATCAGACAAAGGACATTTCGTAATGCCACGTTTTTGTTTCCATTGTGCTCTTTTGTTGCTGGTCCTGCCCGCAATCGCAACCGCTCAGGCTGCGCCGGACGGCAACACCATCTCCCTCTCGAACGATGCAATTTCAGCCACCTGGTCCATTCGCGGCGGATCGTTGCGCTGGCAGAGTCTGACCAACCATTTCACAGGCGCAAGCTTGGCCCCCGACGGAAGCGTGTTCGAGTTGGTGCAGAAAGAAGGCCCGGTCCTGCGGTCGGCCGACTTCAAGCTGGTTGGTGCGCCGGCGCTGCGAAATCTTCCCGGCTCGCCCGACTACTCCAAGTCAGGTTCACCTCATCCTTCCCCAGCACTGGCGCCGCAGGCAAATTCGTCCCCGCCCGATGTGTCCCATGCTGACGCGTCCCAGGCGAGTTCGCCCAAAGGCGCCGATCGTCTTTCCGGCCGCGAATTGCGCATCGAACTCGAAGACCCGGCCTCCACGCTCCATATCGTTTGGAAGGCAATCCTTCTCGACGGCACGACTTACGTCCGCCAGGAACTCACCATCCGCGCGCTGCGGCAGTCCGTCGGGTTCACCCAGATCGGCCTTATCGACATGGTCGTGCCCGGCGCGGTGGTCTCCGGCAGCGTGAAAGGCTCGCCGGTTACGGCGGGCACCTGGTTCCTCGGCTTCGAGCATCCCTTGTCCGACTGCCGGGTGCGGGGCGACCGAGCCACCTGTTGGCTGTCGCGCGAGCTTCCACTGCAAGCCGGACGACAAGTTAAGTATTCCTCTGTGATTGGCGTGGCCCATCCCACGCAGTTGCGTCGCGATTTTCTGCATTATGTAGAACTGGAACGGGTTCATCCCTATCGCACTTTTCTGCATTACAACTCGTGGTATGACCTGGGATACTTTGATCGCTACAACGAACAGGCCGCGGTCGCGGTCGTTCAGAATTTCGGCGAGGAGTTGAGCAAAAGGCGCGGTGTCAAACTCGACAGCTTTCTCTTCGACGATGGCTGGGACGATCCCACGACTTTGTGGAAATTCAACCCCGGCTTCCCCGACGGCATGACGAAGGTTGCGCAAACGGCCGCGAGTTTCGGCGCTGCGCCTGGCATTTGGCTCTCCCCATGGGGCGGTTACGACAAGCCGAAGCAGCAGCGCCTGTCCTCCGCCCACGCGCAAGGCTTTGAAACCAACGAAGGCGGACTCGCGCTGTCCGGTCCCAACTACTATCGCTATTTCCGCGACACCTGCATCGAGATGATCGCGAAATACGGCGTGAACCAGTTCAAGTTCGATGGCACGGGCAACGCCAACGAAGTCATCAAGGGCAGTGAATTCGACAGCGACTTTGACGCCGCGATTCATCTGATCGGCGACCTGCGCGAGAAGAAGCCAGACCTCTATATCAATCTCACCACCGGAACCTATCCTTCGCCGTTCTGGCTGTTCTATGCGGATTCGATCTGGCGGGGTGGCGACGACCACAGCTTCGCCGGCGTCGGCACCGACCGCCAGCGCTGGATCACCTATCGCGACTCGCAAATCTATCGCTGGGTAGTCGAAGAGGGTCCGCTGTTTCCCATCAACTCGCTCATGTTGCACGGCATGATCTTCGCGCGCTACGCGGAGCGCCTGGGCACCGACGCCGGTCACGATTTCCCGGATGAAGTGCACTCCTACTTCGGCACCGGCACGCAGTTGCAGGAGATGTACATCACGCCCTCGCTGCTGTCCGCCGCTGACTGGGATGTGCTGGCCGAGGCTGCGAAGTGGTCGCGCGACAACGCCAGGACGCTCGAAGATTCACACTGGATTGGCGGCGATCCGGCGCGCCTTGAAGTCTACGGTTGGGCCTCATGGTCGCGCGAGAAAGCGATCGTCACGCTGCGCAATCCCAGCGACCAGCCCCAGGATTTCACCGCCAGCCTGCAGACGCTTCTGGAACTGCCCGCGCATTCCGCGCGAGCCTATGCCGCGCGCAGTCCATGGAAGGGCGACAGCGCCAAGGCAGCCTTGACCATTCCGTCACAGAAGCCCTATGCCTTTCACTTGCAGCCCTTTCAGGTGCTGACGCTGGAACTGGTTCCGTCCTCGTAGGTGCTTGCAAGGGAACAGGTTGCGGGTTCGGGGCGGGAGTTTTCCAAAATGTTCCTGAAGGAACAGTTTGTATGTACAAATTCGTACATTTTCTGGAAAGGCTACTGTTATCAATGTGTTAGCGAAGGATTACGTCATGCTGAAGTGTGATTGCAGCGATCTGGTATTTTACAATCGCGCGCAGGAGACCAGGGGAACCATCCCGAGGGGCTTCGCCGCGTGTAGCTCGATCTGATCCTCACTCTTATGACCCAAATTCGCTGCGCCGCTCTTCTGTTTGACATGGACGGAGTCCTCATCGACTCCACTCCCGCGGTGGCGCGGGTCTGGCACCGCTGGGCGGTCGAGCGCGGACTCGATCCCCAAGAAGTCGTCGCTCACGCTCACGGACGCCCCAGTCTGACCACCGTCCGCGAATACCTGCCGAACGCGGATCATCAGGCCGAGAACCGCGAGGTGGAACGCCGCGAAATCGCCGACCTCGAAGGCGTTGTGCCGCTTCCCGGCGCGCTCGAGTTGCTGGCCAGTCTTCCCCCGGATCGCTGGACGATCGTGACCTCGTGTACGCGCCCGCTAGCCGAAGTCCGCCTCCGGGCGGCGGGTCTGCCCCTGCCGAAAACTTTCATCACTTCCAACGATATTACGCACGGCAAGCCGCATCCCGAGCCCTATGAAAAAGGTGCGGCCGTCCTGGGATTTCCTCCCGCGGAATGTATTGTCCTCGAAGATGTTCCGGCTGGAATTCGCGCGGGCAAGGCCGCGGGCGCGAGAGTGATCGGTTTCAAGACCACGGTTGAGGAATCGGTCGTGCGCGAAGCTGGCGCCGACTGGGTGGTGAACAATTGTGCCGACATTCGAGTCGCGTTCAGCGCAAAGAGCCTGAACCTGAAGTTAGCGTAAGCGCCGAAATCGCGGAGCTTCGCTCCGCGCACAGCCAAGAGCCTGCCCTGAGCTCGTCGAAGTGGCGACTGTCCCCACATAAATCCAAGTCGCGGACCGTCGGAGCGGAGGGGAATCCCGACGATTACGAAGAGGGTCCTAGCTAAAGCTTTCTGCGCGGGTGCCGATCAGGTTTGGTGTGCAGGGGTTCTGGGAGTTCGGTCCAGACGGATCCTTTGTTAGGAGAGATTTATGTCAACCGCAGCCGTTTCCTCAAGTTCGATTTACCAGCAGTCGCAGTCGTACTTCCAGCAGCGCAGCTCTGATTTGAAGCAACTGAGCCAGGCCCTGCAATCCGGAGACCTGGCGGGGGCGCAGCAGGAATTCAACGCCATTCAGGCCCTGGGCCAAAACGGTCCGTTCTCGAGTGGGAACGCATTCCAAGCCAGCCAGCGGCAGCAGGATTTCAACGCCGTGGGTCAGGCGTTGCAGAGTGGAAACCTGGCGGGAGCGCAACAGGCTTTTGCCGATCTGCAAAGCACGTTTCACAATCAACGAACTGCCGTTCCGCCGGCATTCGTTGTCAACCTGAGCGAAGCGCCCGCACCTGCGGCAGCACCCACACCAGTCAGCGGTACTCCTGCGCAGCCGGTAGCTGGGGGTTCGGCCGGATCTTCCGGCGGCCCAGAAATCATCCTGAACTTCGGCAACGCGAATCCCGCGCAGCCGGTGGCCGGGGGTTCAGCGGGATCGGTCGGAGGAGCGGAAATCGTGCTGAATCTGGGCAACGTCACTCCAGGTGAGCAGATCACCATCGGGGTCAGCAATTCCGGTAACGGCGCGGAGCAAGTCACCATCGGCGTGGCCAACCAGCAGAACCAGAACCCGGAACAGATCACCCTCAACTTGAATCAAAACAGCAACCAGCAGATCATCCTCAATCTGCTCAACAGCGCGGCGAGCAGCACAACCGGCGCTCCCAGCACAACGCAGGGCAGCGGCCTCAACGTGACCGCTTAGGCGATTCCGCAACAACTAATACGGTGCGGGCGAGCAGGCCTCGAGAATTTCAGCTGGTCCTGCCCGCCGCATCGGTCCTCATTCTTGCTTGCTGCGGTACCATCCCCCTCCACCGCAAACCGCTTACCCGAGGATTGGCCCTGCACGGCTAGATCCCACCCTCTACGGAATACTCCCTATCGCAAACCGGCCCGCTCGGGAAGTAGACTCTCCTAAGACCCCGGGAATTTCGTCCGCAAGGAGAGATCACGATGAGACATAAATTGCCGGTTCTGTTCGCCGCAGTACTTTCTCTTCTCACTCTGGGTGCAGCCCAGGACGCGCAACGCGACCAACCATCCGCCAAGGCACAGGAGCGGATTATCAAAGAGGTTCGCCACGAACTGCTGATGCTGCCGTACGTCGGCGTATTCGACTACATGGCTTACAAGGTGGAGGGCTACAACGTGACTCTGCTCGGGCAGGTGGTGAGGCCGGTCACCAAGTCCGACGCCGAGAACGCCGTGAAGCACATTGAAGGGGTCGAGAAGGTCGACAACCAGATCGAGGTGCTTCCACCGTCTCCTATGGATGATGGCATTCGCAGACGGCTGTTCCGCGCCATCTATGGCTACCCCGCGCTGGAGAGGTATGCGCTGGGGGTGCAGAAGCCGATCCGCATCATCGTCAAGAATGGCCATGTGACGCTGGAGGGCGTGGTGGATAGCGAAGGCGACAAGAATATCGCCGGCATCCGCGCGAATGGAGTCGCCAACGTCTTCTCTGTGACCAACAATCTGCAGGTGGTGAAACCGTAAACCGGCTCACACGGGCGCGGACGCAGCCTGAGTCAGTGGCTACGTGTTTTCGGCTGGGCCTGTAACCTATTCTGCTAAATCGATATTTTAGGCTCTTTCCTGTGGTCTCTGTCCGCGTATAATGCTGGCGGATTCAACTTGCACCCCAACAAGCCATCGGAGGAACGCCATCATGAGTTTGCAGACCATGAACCGCCGCACTTTTCTTGCAACCGCAACTACCGTCACCGCCGCCACTTTATTGACCAGTCGCCTGGGTTGGGCCGCGGGCGATCACAAGATCGAAAAGGTCGGCTTGCAGCTGTACACCGTGCGTGACCTGATGAAAGGCGATTTCGACGGCACGATCGCGAAGGTGGCTAAGATTGGCTACAAGGAAGTGGAATTTGCCGGATACTTCGGGCGCACCGGCGCGCAAGTCCGCGCTGTGTGCGACAAGAACGGTCTCGATCCGATTTCCACCCACGTGCAATACGACGAGCTCGACGACAAGTTTCCTTCGGTCGTTGAGACTTCCAAGACCATCGGCTTGAAATATATTGTCTGTCCCTGGATTCCCGAAGACCTACGCAAATCCCCCGACATCTGGAAGCAGGCGGCGGAGAAATTTAATCGCTGCGGCGAGGCCAGCAAGAAGGCCGGCATGCAGTTCGCTTATCACAATCACTGGTTTGAATTTCTTCCCGTCGACGGCAAGCTCCCTTACGATTCGCTGCTCAAAGAATGCGACGGCAACCTGGTGAAGATGGAAATGGATTTGTGCTGGATCACCGCGGCCGGAGGCGATCCCGTGAAGTATTTCAACGCGTATCCCGGACGATTCCCGCTGGTGCACGTTAAAGATCTCAAGACCATGCCCAAAATAACTGCCGGAGGCGCGCAGAACTATGGCGATACTGTCGATCTGACGGAGGTGGGCAGCGGGGTGATCGACTGGAAAAAAATTCTTGGCCAGTCAGAGAAGGCGGGGATCAAGCATTACATCGTCGAGCACGATCATCCGAAGCAGCCGTTTGATAGCATCGCGAAGAGCTATGAATACTTGAATAAGCTGCGCTTCTAGCAGCCGGCTGCCGTCCGTTTGATTTGCATGCGCGACCTTGGAGGGTCGGCACGTTCACGGCCGTGGAACGGCGGCCCTTTTACGGCCGCGTAAAGGAGATTGAAAATCATCAGGGGCTTCAGCCCCTGCGCGAGGTTTCTACTGAGATCCATGCAAGTTAAGCGCAGTCCCAAAACCTATGACGTTTGCATCATCGGCTCGGGCGCTTCGGGCGGCACGGCGGCCAAGGTGCTCACCGAGGGCGGCCTGAGCGTCGCGCTGCTCGAAGCCGGCCCGCCCCTGGTTCCAGAAAGAGATTTCAAAGAACACGTCTGGCCGTACGACCTGCCGCATCGCGGCGCGGGGGTCGGGGGCCGGGCCCGGCAGGGACTGGAAGATGAATTTCTCGCTCCGAACGGTGCGTGGGAAATCGAAGGCGAGCCTTACGTTTCCGCTCCCGGCGCGAACTTCCGCTGGTTTCGCTCGCGCATTGTCGGCGGACGCACTAACCACTGGGGCCGCATCGCGCTGCGCATGGCTCCGGTGGATTTCAAAGTTCGTTCGCATGACGGCATGGGCGACGACTGGCCGATGAGGTACGAAGACGTCGCTCCCTACTACGACAAGGTTGAGTCGTACATCGGAGTGTTCGGGACCAAAGAAAATATTTCCAGCGCGCCGGATGGCGTTTTTCTGCCGCCGCCCAAACCCCGCTGCACTGAAACCATTATCAAGAAGGCGTGCGACCACCTGAGCATTCTGTGTATCCCCTCGCGGCTGGCGATTCTGACCCAGCCGCACAATGGCCGCGCCGCCTGCCACTACTGCGCGCAATGCGGCCGGGGATGCATCACGGCGTCAAATTTCAGTTCGAGCCAGGTGATGATTCCGCCCGCGGAAAAGACTGGACGCTTCACCCTGATCACGGGCGCGATGGCGCGGGAACTGGTTGTGGGCAAAGACGGCAAGGTCGAAGCGGTCTCATACGTCGATAAAGCCACGCGCGAAGAGAAGCGGATTCACGCGCGGGCGTTCGTCGTTGCCGCCAGCGCCTGCGAGTCGGCGCGACTGTTGCTGAATTCGAAGTCGACACTTTTTCCTGACGGGCTGGCGAATTCTTCCGGTGTTGTGGGGCGCAACCTGATGGATACAGTGGGCAGCGATGGCGGCGGATATTTCGAATCGCTCGAAAAAATGCCAGCGCACAATCACGACGGCGTGGGCGGCATGCACATGTATTTGCCGTGGTGGAAGTTCGACCGCAAGAACGACTTCCTGCGCGGATATCACACCGAGTTCGGCGGCGGACGCGGCATGCCCGGGATCGGCGAGTACGACGGCGTGTGCGACGAGTTTGAAGGCTATGGCTCCGCGCTGAAGCAGGAGTGCAAGAAAAAATACGGCACATGGATTGGATTTGCCGGGCGTGGTGAAATGATCCCCAACGAAAATTGTTATTGCGAGATAGATCCTTCCGCGGTGGATCAGTGGGGCATTCCCGTGCTGCGCTTTCACTGGAAGTGGAGCGACAACGAAATCAAGATGGCGAAAGACATGCAGGAGACGTACAAGGAAATCGTGGAAGCCGCGGGCGGAATCTACCTGACCCAGACGAAGCCGGACGGCAGGCATCCGTACGGCCTCGCCGATGGCGGCGTAATCATTCATGAAGTTGGCACCGTGCGCATGGGCGAGCGCCCCGCGACTTCGGCATTGAATCAATACTGCCAGGCGCACGACGTAAAAAACTTATTCGTGACCGACGGCGCAAGTTTTGTCACCAACGCCGATAAGAATCCCACGCTTACCATCATGGCGCTGACCTGGCGCGCTTCCGACTTCTTGCTGGCCGAGGCGAAGAAAGGAAACCTGTAAGCGGAAATTGCGAAGGAGATAGAGCATGACCATTTCGCGACGAGACATTCTGAAGTCACTCACCATCACGGCGATCACCGGGTCGGTGCTGCGCGTGATTCCGCTGGAGGCCGCCGAGTATGCTCATCGCATGGTGCGCGCGGAAAAGGCCGCGGCGGAAAATCAGGTCTATGCGCCCAAGTTTTTCTCGGCTCATTCTTATAAGACGCTGCAGTCGCTCTGCGGGACGATCATTCCCTCCGACGCCGACGCCAAAGGTGCGATCGAAGCCGGCGCACCGGAATTCATCGATCTGATCACCAGCGAAAATCAGGAATATCAAGTCGCGCTCGGCGGCGGATTGATGTGGCTCGACAATACGTGCATCGATCGCTACGGCAAGGCTTATCTCGATTGCACAGCGGAACAACAGAAAGAGATTCTCGACCTCATCGCCTACCGCAAGAATGCAAAGAAAGATCCCAGCCTCGGCCAGGGCATCGAATTCTTCGGATTCCTGCGCAAACTCACCGCCGACGGATTCTTCACCAGCGAGATCGGCATCGAATATCTGGGCTACATCGGCAACACGTATCTCAAGGAGTTTCCCGGCTGCCCGCCGGTGCCGGGACTCTCAACCTAGCCACACTCGACGTATCTATCACAAAACACAGGAGATTCAGTATCTCGCAGCATGTACGAAATAGGATATAATTATATCCATTAATGGAGTTACCGGATGAATGCCGCGATTGCCATTCCCGATCTTGGTCTTGACCTTCGCAAGTTGCCGGACCTGGCGGACCCGGCTACGCGTTTGCGCCTGAGCCCGTCCGCGGTCGCGGCATTTTTTGCAATTGTTGAAAAATGGCAACTGAGAAATGAAGATGCCATGGCTCTGCTCGGCGGCGCTTCGAACGGACGCTACTTCGAACTGAAGAAACATCGCAAGGGTTTGCTCTCGCAGGACGAACTCACGCGCATTTCGCTGCTGATCGGAATTTTCAAGGCGCTGAATATTCTTTTCGGTCAGCGCCTCGCCAATCAGTGGACGTCGCGCCCCAACTCAAATCCTATGTTCAACGACGCCCCGCCTCTACAGTTTCTGACTCGTGCCGGAGTGCCCGGGATGCTGGGCGTGCGCCGACTGCTTGACAGTCGTCGCGGCGGACGATGACTCCATGCCCAGCGCTTCTCTCGGCACCGCTCTCGGTACTACGCTGATTGACCGGCGCGATACCCATCGCCTGATCCCCGCCCAGTACGCCGATGGCGGCGCTTCGGTGCTCGCGCGCCTTACCGATGACGATGAAATTCTGGAAGGCATCTTCGAACTCGACAACGCGACCAACGACCGCCTGCTTGCCGAGTCGCGCCTTGCCCCGGGCATCGACGAACGGGAGTTGGTCTTCGGCATCCCTTCCTATCGCATCATCAATGCCGCGTTCTGTCATCCTGCGCCAGGCGGATCTCGCTTCAACTCCGGGGATCGCGGCGCCTGGTATGCGTCGTTCGAGCTGAAGACCTCGCAACTCGAGGTTGCTTATCACCGTCAACTGTGGCTGCGAGAAACCGCGTGGGAGGAGGAAGACACCGCCGATTACCTCGACTATCAAGCCGACTTCCGCGCGGAGTTTCACGATTTGCGAGATTCCGCTCAGCCGGCCAAGCGTTACGCCGACTGTCTTTCACCGACCAGCTACACCGCTTCGCAGGCGCTCGCGGCTCAGTTGCTGGAATCAGGTTCTGCGGGAATCGTATATCCCAGCGTCCGCCGGAGCGGGGGAACCTGCATCGCGTGTTTTCGTCCCGTGCTGGTCACCAATGTACGCAAAGGCTACGTCTACACAATCACCTTTCCGGATTTCAAAACTCCGCCGACCATTCGCCCGGCGTAACTGATGGCGTGAGACGGACAGCGTCATGCCTTCCCGAACGGGTCTTCCAGCGACAACGGTTGCGGGGTGAACAACTCCGCGCCGTTCTCGGTGACGTGCATGTCGTCTTCGATGCGCACGCCGAACTCCCCGCGGATGTAGGTTCCCGGCTCGTTGCTGGTGGTCATATTGGCCTGCAGCATGGTCGAGTTGCCGCGGACGAGATAGGGCCACTCGTGCATATCCATCCCCATGCCGTGGCCGAGGCGATGAGTAAAATATTTGTAATCCGGACCATATCCCGCGTCGGTGATTACCTTCCGCGCAGCGGCGTCGACTGAGCCGCACTCTACACCCGGACGCGCAGCTGCTAGCGCCGCTGACTGGGCGCGCAGCACAATGTCGAAGACTTTTTTCATTTTGTCGCCGGATTGCCCCGAGGCCCTGCCAACAAGAAACGTCCGCGTGATGTCGGATTGATAGCCTTCCACCGTACAGCCATCGTCGATCATCACGATCGAGCCTTCGCGGATCACCTGCGGCCCGGGCAATCCATGGGGATACGCCGTGGCCTGATCAACCATCACGCTGGCGTCGCCGGGAAATCCCAGCTGGCGGTAAGCCGCGTCAATCAGGCCGGAAGCGTCGGACTGGGTCATCCCCGGCCGCAGCGCGCGATAGACGGCTTCGTAGGCCGCGAGCGTGACCTGCGCGGCCAGTCGCATCAATGCAACCTCGTGAGCGCTCTTGATCATGCGGCATCCGGCGGTGACCGGAGTTGCGCTTGCCATGGTCGCTTGCGTCGCAGCCTTGGCAATGCCCTCGGCAAAAACGAAGCGGATGCTTTCTTCGATCCCGATTTTTCCGTCAGCGATGCCATGTTCCTTCAACCCTTGCGCGATGAGTTGATATGGACTCTCGTCTTCCTGCCACACCCGAACGTCGGGCTGGTTGCCGTCGGGGGCGTTGGCGATCTGCTCGTGCGCCCGTCCTTCTTCAAAGCCCGGGCACACATAGAACGCCGCGCCCTTGGCCGGCAGCACCAGCGCGAACGTGCGTTCCCCGCCCCACCAGCGGATCCCGGTGAAGTAGCGCAACGAAGTACCCTCCATGAGCACGATGGCGTCGAGTGAGTTCTCGCTCATCAGCTTGCGGGCGCGCTCCTGGCGTTCGTGGCGCTCGCCTTTTGTGATTGGAGTGGCTTCGCTCTTGCGTGATTTCAATTGCGCCAAGGACGGTGGCAGGGAAGCATCGTCGGCTCCCGTCTTGGCAACCGCATTCAGCGGACGTGATGCCGCCGCCATTCCCGCCACACCGCCCGCTTCCAGAAATCTTCGCCGCGAGATCATGAACGCTCCCAGGTTGAAGAATGCAAGCTTGAAGAATGCAATCGGGACATTATAGGGGGATTTGAGACTTGAAAGGGCAATCGACCGGCTTTAGCCGCGGAGGTATATGCTCGTTCTCAAGCAATGGAATCCGGTTTTCAATGCGCTGCTTGTGGAGAGTGGAACACAACTTCCGTCGACGAATCCGCGGGACGCCGCCAGAACTACGTCGAAGACTGCCAGGTCTGCTGTAAGCCGAACGTGCTTCGCGTCGAGTACGACAACGCATCGCAGGAATACTTCATCACTGCCGAGTTGGAGTAAACGAAAGACGAATCGTCGAAGCCCTCGCCCTCACGCTCTGGCTCGCGCTATAGTTAGCAATTCCCGGCATCAGAAAGGATCGACCGCAATGGCAACCGATTACAACGCTGGCAGAATGGTGGCTCACAACATGGTGACCACGCAGTTCGAACTTGACGGCTTCCACGTGACGCGAACGCTGGGAGTGGTGCGGGGCATCGTCGTGCGCTCGCGTTCCGTATTTGGTACCATCGGTGCCCAACTGCAGACGCTTGTCGGTGGCAACATCACGCTCCTTACCAACCTGTGCGAGAAGACGCGCGCGGAAGCCTTTGACCTGATGCTGCAGCATGCGGCCGAGTTGGGCGGGAACGCGGTGGTCGGAGCGCGCTACGACGCCACCGAAGTGATGCAGGGCGTCACCGAAGTGCTGGCCTACGGGACGGCTGTGTTCGTGGAGTCCGGGAAATAGGAACCCGGATGAGGTCTTAATCCGATTCGGCAGCGCTCGCTTTACAGGCCTTGACGTAGTCTGGATGCGGCCCGTTCGATTCGCGGGCGAGGAATTCGAATTCGAGACGGGCGTTGTCGGAGCGAATTCCTACCGGCCCGCCCAACTCCGCGGCGTCGGACCCGACGTCGCCTTCCCAGACTTCCTGGTTGTCCACGAATACGCGGAGTTCGGAGTTCTTCATTTCCGCGCGGAGGGTGTGAGACTGTCCCGGCTCCAGCCGCGGCACGGCAGAAACTTTCCGCGGCTTAATGTTTTCGTAGCCGCGGTTCCCGCATTCCGCGCTGCTGTGCGCATCAGGATTTTTCTTCACCGAAACTACGAGCTTCGATTCGGGAGCTACGCGCCAGATCGCGTACACCAGGTTGCAGGGATCCTGTGCATGCAGCTTCAACCCAAACTGGCGGCGGATCGCACCCGAGCCCAGCCTCGACTCTTGGCTCGTGCCTCCAAGATAGGTGAAGCGCAGCTCGGCCGACTGCGCCGTCCATTCATTGACATAGGCACGCATCTTCGGAACATCCACCGACAAGCGATGATCCCCAACCTGCTCGATCGCGCCCTCGGTCACGCAAAGGCGGTCTCGATGGATCGAGAGCCAGCCGGCGGATTGAGCCAGAGCCGCGCACAACAGCGCGGCGGCCTGTAGGCAGGAAGAGGCAGCTCGTTGCTTCACGATGACTCCGAAACGAACTCACTCTTTGTACAAGTAGCCGGCGACCAGCGCGGTCAGGATTGCGCCCAGCCACATCTCGATCATCCAGCCAAGAGGAAGGGCGCGGCCCACGGCCGACCATTCGGCTTGGGCGAAATTGTCCGGAAAGCCGGCGAAGAAGCCCACTAGAAAGCCGATCTTCAGGGCAGTGCCGGGGCCCGGTCCCAGGCCCTGGCGCGCCCAAGCGTACAGGTGCGCGACTGCGATGGCCATAATAAACAGCATTATGGCCCATGCCGCTGGGAAGTAGGGATAGCGCGGTGTGGCCAGAAACCAACCGGCCTTCTGCGCGATCACGTAGCGGAAACTGGTGATGTAGTGGTATACAAAAAAACTCCACAGGTTCCAGACCACGCCTCCCGCCAATCCGCCCAGCCAGATTCTGCCTCTGTTGAGTTTCATGCAGTGCCTCCTCGATGATGGGTCTTGGAACGCGGCCCAGGACGATATGCGCGGAAGTGTACACCCAATCCGTCAACAGCGGGTATTTCTACGCGAGGAGGTCAGGCAGCGTTTGCTGGCGCTGGGCGAAGGTGCGCTCCATCCGGTGGCGGACGAAGAGTGCGTTCGCGATCTCACCAGGAAAGCCGGATCCAACTTCATAGTCAATCACGTCGCGGACGACCGTCCCGTCGGCCTCTCCGCGCGTTTCAGCACGGAATTCGTGGCGATGATGCCAACTCTTGAATGGGCCTTGCTCCTGCACGTCAGCGAAGTAATGATTCCATTCGAATTCGGTGATGCGCGCGATCCACCGTGCGCGGATCGGCAGAAAACGAAATACGCGAAACGATGTAACGATCGTGGAGCCGGTACCCGCCGCCTTGTCGCCTGTAATGCCCGGCGGCGGTGGCGGCGCCGGCATCCGGTTCAGCACGATCAGCTTCGTGCCGCTCGACGCGGGCATGACCCGCGGCAGATTCTCTGGATTCGAGAAGAACCCAAACACGCGTGCGAGCGGGAAGGGAACCCATTGCTCGAATTCGAGGTGATGCGGCATTGCCTGTCATCCTAAGTGAACCAAACAGCAGACGAAAACTACAGAGGACACCAGAAGGCCCAGAGGAAGGCGCAAGGTCTCTCCACTGCGCTTGCTTCGGTGGAGATGACAGTGCTCTGGGGGTCTGTGGTCTTAGACCATCTTAAAAATCCATCCACAAAACGATGGTGCGACCACTCGATCCCAGTTTTTCCACAAGAAAATCCGCGCCAGTCGCGGAGATCAAGCAGAATCGTAGCGAAAGAATAGCGAAGGAACCAAGACCGTAAACCCAACCCCTTGTGGTCCTACGAGTGGTTAACCACAAGCCTCGGTATTTTCTCGGATCAGTGCTGGAGTGGGAATGCGACCATCAAGTTTCTGCTTGACAATAAACGACTTACGGGTAAGATCGTGGTACAAAGTGGTACAAAGTGGATCGAGCAGTAAGGGCCGTGGGATCTTGGAGCTGAAAACGAGGAGCCGGTGGAAAACCGACCCAAAAGCACGACAAACAGCCCGAATCGCCCGAGTTCGACCTTGGTTTGCGCTATTTTGACCTCCTTTGTTGCTGCTGTAGCGGCTAACCGACATGTTTCGCGGCAATCATCCAACTCGGGTCGACGAAAAGGGCCGTCTCAAGGTTCCGGCCGAGTTCAAGCGGGTGATCGACGAGAAATACGGTCAGCAATTCTACATCACAAGTTTGGACGGAAGGGTTGCTCAAGTATATCCCTTCGAGGAATGGGAGCGGATCGAGCAGAAGTTGGCCGGGCTCTCCAATTTCAATCCGACGAAGAAAAAGTTTCTCGATCGCACCAACTATTACGGGCAGCAGGTCGAGATGGACGGGCAGGGACGGTTGTTGCTGCCGCAGTTGCTGCGCGAGTCGGGCCAGATTAAGGGCGAGGTCGCGGTTCTGGGGAACTTGACCTACATGGTCGTCAGGAACCTGGAGCTGTTCAAGAGAGAGATCGAAGAAGAAAAGTTCACGCCTGACGATGAGAAGACGCTCGACGAACTGGGCATCTAGTGGGCGAGGGATCAACAGACACCCCTCAGGGGGTTGGGCATGGTGGTGGAAGAGCGAGCCGTCTTCCGGCAAATCATGTTCCCGTTCTTTTAAAAGAAGCGATCGACTTTTTAGCCGTGCGGCGGGGTGGGACCTATATCGACGCCACGGTGGGCTTGGGCGGACACAGTTACGAAATCGCAAAACGCCTCGGCGCACCGGGACATTTGATTGGCCTCGATAAGGATCCTGCAGCGCTGGAGATTGCGCGCGAAAGGCTGACCGGGGACGATTGGCCAGAGATCACGCTGTTGCAGCGATCCTTCGCAGAGATCGCGAAGGGAAACAAAGCAGCGACCATCGACGGTTTACTGGCCGACATTGGAGTCAGCAGCCTGCAGTTGGACGACGCGGCGCGCGGATTTAGTTTTCAGGCGGATGGACCGCTCGACATGCGGATGGACCCGCAGAGTGAGCGAACCGCCGAACAAGTGGTAAACCACCTCGACGAGCGACAGCTTGCCGATGTGATTTACGAATTCGGAGAGGAAAGGAGGTCGCGGAGAATCGCCAGAGCCATTTGCCGGTCGCGGCCGATACGATCTACCGCACATCTTGCGGA
>Ga0210393_10000072_pt1 | contig 119078 bp, 114 predicted proteins | sample IncBWC27OmetaG_FD_160068 | JGI IMG/M metagenome (GOLD analysis project Ga0210393, IMG submission 160068) | Forest soil microbial communities from Barre Woods Harvard Forest LTER site, Petersham, Massachusetts, United States - Inc-BW-C-27-O ... | reverse complement strand
TGGCGGCCTTCGAAATTGCGATTGCTGGTGCTGATCGAATACTCGCCGGCGCCGACGGTATCGCCGTTCATCCCCAGGCACATGGAACATCCGGATTCGCGCCAGTCCGCGCCTGCCGCTTTGAAGATCTCTGCGAGTCCGGCGGCCTCGGCCTCGCGCTTGATCTGCTGCGAGCCCGGCACGATGAGCAGCCGCACCCCCGGGGCCACTTTCCTCCCCTCGAGAATCCGGGCCGCCGCCTGCAAGTCTTCGAGCCGTCCGTTCGTGCAGCTGCCGATGAACACCACGTTCACGGGCTTGCCGAGCATCGCCTCGCCGCCGTGAAACCCCATGTAGCGCATCGCCTTGTCGAAAACCGCGTCGCCCAGCGGGTTCGGTATCGCCGATCCGATCGGCAACACCATCCCGGGATTCGTGCCATAGGTGACCATCGGTTCGACCTTCGCGGCATCGATGTCAACGGAGGCATCGAACCGCGCATCGGCATCCGTCACGAACGTGCGCCAGCGCGCCACCGCCGTATCCCATGCCTTCCCCTGCGGCGCGCGGGGCTTGCCCCTCAAGTACTCGAAGGTGACCTCGTCCGGGGCGATCATGCCGGCGCGTGCACCGGCTTCGATCGACATGTTGCACACCGTCATGCGCTCTTCCATGGACAGCGACCGTATGGCGGATCCGCGATACTCCAGGACGAATCCCGTGCCTCCTGAGACTCCGATCTTGCCGATGATGCTCAAGATCAGATCCTTCGCGCTGACCCCGCGCGGCAGTCGTCCCTCGACATTGACCGCGAAGCTTTTCGGCTTGCGCTGCAGTAGCGCCTGCGTGGCAAACACGTGGCCCACCTCGGTCGTGCCGATGCCGAAGGCGAGGGCGCCGAACGCACCATGCGTGCTGGTGTGGCTGTCCCCGCACACGATGGTCATTCCCGGCTGGGTGCATCCCAGTTCGGGACTGATGATGTGGACGATGCCGCGCCGTGCATCGCGCATCCCAAAGAGTTCGATGCCGAATTCAGCCGCGTTTTGTTCGAGCTGGCGCACCTGTCTGGCCGCGGCATCGACTTTGATCGGCACCGACCCAAACACCTGCTCGGTTTGCGTGGGCGTCGAATGGTCCATCGTCGCCAGCGTGCGATCGGGACGGCGTACTCGAAGCCCGAGCGATCGCAGCGTGCTGAAGGCCTGCGGCGTGGTGACCTCGTGCGCGAGGTGCAGATCGACGTAGAGGACCGCCGGCGTGTCGGGGGTCTCGGCAACCACTTCGTGGGCCGCCCATACCTTGTCGAACAGCGTGCGCGCAGCCATGCACTATGCCTTGCCGGCCTCGAGCCAGGGCATTCTGGCGCGCAGCTGCGCGCCGACCTTTTCGATCGGGTGCCTCAAATCCGCTTTCAGCAGTTTCGTGTACTTGCGGCGGCCGCCCTTGTTCTCCGCAATCCACTGGCGTGCAAACTTGCCTTCTTGAATTTCGGTCAGGATCTTGCGCATCTCCTTTTTGGTGGCCTTGTTCACGATGCGCGGGCCACGGGTCAGATCGCCATACTTGGCCGTCTCGCTGATGAAGCGGTGCATCTTGGTGATGCCTCCCTCATGCAGCAGATCGACGATCAATTTCAGCTCGTGCAGGCATTCGTAATACGCCACCGCAGGCTGGTAGCCGGCCTCCACCAGCGTCTCGTAGCCCTTGACCACGAGTTCGGTCGCGCCGCCGCACAGCACCGCTTGTTCGCCGAACAAATCCGTCTCCGTTTCCTCGGCGAAGGTCGTCTCCAGTACCCCGCCGCGCGTGCCGCCGATGCCATCGGCATAAGCCAGGGCCTTGGCCTTCGCCTTCTTGGAGGGGTTTTGCGCCACGGCAATCAGGCAGGGAACGCCGCGGCCTTGGCAGTACTGGCGCCGGACCAAATCGCCGGGCCCCTTGGGGGCGATCAACACCACGTCAAGATCCTTGCGCGGCTTGATCTGCTTGAAGTGGATATTGAAGCCATGGGCGAACAGCAGCGTCGCGCCTTGCTCCAGTGTGGTCTTCAGTTCTTCGTACAGCGATTTTTGCGTAAGATCAGGCACCAACATGGCCACCAATTGCGCACCCTTCACCGCCGCCTGCGGCTCCATCACCTCGAGCCCGTCTTTTCTCGCCTTGGCCCAGCTGGCGCCTTTTCGCACGCCGACCACCACGTCGTATCCGCTATCGCGCAGGTTCAGCGCATGCGCGCGTCCCTGACTGCCGTACCCGAGCACGGCAATGCGCGCGCCGCGCAGCGCTTTCTTGTCGACGTCCTTTTGCGAATACAAACGCATTCAAATCTCCTCTGCCTATCGTGACCTACAAATGACCACAGAATCTCCTATGATGCAAGGAGTTCCAAGTTCGAATAAGCCTCGTGAGGACGAGTTTTCATGAATCTCGGTAGCCATGTTTCTGTCCCCTTGTGGCTGTTGTACGAAGACCAAATGGAAGCGTGGTGTGCCGCTCAGCCGCCGCCGGCCCGGCAGTGGGTCATGGAACAGAATTTCAGGGCGGAGAAGCATCGTGTCGTGCTGGTGCCGGATCCCAACGGCGGTCTTGCGGCCGCCGTCGCCGGGCTCGGCAAGCGGCAGGGAGAGTTGTCGATGTGGCACGCGGCGGGTTTGCCGGAACGATTGCCCGCGCGCCGCTTTCGTCTTGCGCAAGAGTTCCGTGCATCGGAAGCCACGCAGTTGGCATTGGGATTTTCATACGGCGCGTATCGTTTCGATCGTTACCGCGGCGCGAAGAGCGAGGCGGCGAGCCTCGATCCGCCGTCAAATGCCGACATGGCCTATGTCGGGATTGCGGGCGAGGCGCTGCGCATGGCGCGCGACTGGATCAACACGCCCGCGGGAGACTTCGGTCCGGCGCAGCTGGCTGCTGCGGCGCGGCAGCTTGCCAGACGCCACAACGCCGCCTGCAAGGAATGGGTGGGCGAGGAATTGCTCGCGGCAAACTTTCCGGCGATTCACGCCGTGGGACGCGCCAGCAGCGAGGCTCCCAGGCTGGTTGAGTTGCGGTGGATGCCGCCGGATGGCGCAAGCCTGCCGACGGTCACGCTGGTCGGCAAGGGCGTGTGTTTTGACAGCGGCGGCTTGGACATCAAGAGCCCCGCCGGCATGTCCCTGATGAAAAAGGACATGGGCGGTTCTGCCGTCGCCCTCTCGCTGGCGCACATGCTGATGAGCGCCAAGATTCGTGCGCAGCTGCGGGTGTTGGTGCCGGCGGTCGAGAATTCGATCAGCGGCAATGCCTACCGGCCCGGCGATGTGCTCGCGACACGCAAAGGTCTTACCGTCGAAGTCAACAACACGGACGCCGAGGGTCGGTTGGTGTTGTGCGACGCCCTGGCCTATGCCGACGCCGAACGGCCTGACCTGATCATCGATTTTGCGACCCTGACCGGGGCGGCCAGGGTCGCACTCGGACCGGAACTTCCGGCGCTGTTCGGCAATGACGAGCGGGTGGTGCAAGAATTGGCGCGGGTTGCCGCCGCAGAGCACGACCCGCTCTGGCCCATGCCGCTGTGGGCCGGCTACGAGGATGAACTCGCCAGTAAAATCGCCGATTTGAGCAACGTCGCCGCCTCGACGCTGGCCGGCGCGATCTTCGGTGCGCTGTTCCTGAAACGCTTCGTGACCGAGTCGCCCTGGGTCCACATCGATCTGTTCGCCTGGAATTCCAAGGATCGCCCTGGCCGCGGCGTGGGCGCCGAGGCGCAGGCGCTGCGCGGCGCGTATCGCTACTTGGTTGAACGCTACGGGATTGCGTAAGCTCCGGTATGCCCAAGAAAGCCCCTGCCATCGATACGCGCCGCTATTCGCGCCTGGTGGTCGACGGCGTCAAGCAGACGCCCAGCCGCTCGATGCTGCGCGCGGTCGGCTTCGCCGACGCGGATTTTGATCGGCCCCAGGTCGGAGTTGCCTCGACCTGGAGCAACTTGACGCCGTGCAATATGCATATCGACGAGCTGGCGCGCCTGGCCGCCGCCGGCGCTGACCGAGCGGGCGCCAAAGCCATCACTTTCAATACCATTACGGTGTCCGACGGTATTTCCATGGGCACACCGGGTATGCGTTACTCCCTGGTCTCTCGAGAAGTGATCGCCGATTCGATCGAGACGGTGGTGGGGGCGCAGGGCTTCGACGGCGTGGTGGCCATCGGCGGCTGCGACAAAAACATGCCGGGGTGCCTGATGGCGCTGGCTCGGCTCGACCGCCCGGCGGTGTTCGTCTACGGCGGCACCATTCGGCCGGGAGCGAACTCGAGCGACATCGTCTCGGTCTTCGAGGCCGTCGGCGGCCATGCGCAGGGCACGGTGTCCGAGCAGCAGTTGAAATTCGTGGAGCGTACGGCCATTCCCGGGCCCGGCGCCTGCGCCGGAATGTACACGGCCAACACGATGGCCTCCGCCATCGAAGCGATGGGAATGAGTTTGCCCAACAGCTCCGCCCAAGACGCCGTCTCGGCCCAGAAGCGCGAGGATTGCGAGCGTGCCGGCGCCGCCGTCGTCAGGCTGATCCAGCGAGGCATCACGCCGAGCCGGATAATGACGCGTCATTCCTTGGAAAACGCGATCACCGTCGTCATTGCGCTCGGCGGTTCCACCAATGCCGTGTTGCACCTATTGGCGATTGCCTCCTCAGCCGGCATCAAACTCAAACTCGATGACTTCACGCGGATCGGCAAGCGTGTTCCGGTGCTGGCGGATCTGCGGCCGAGCGGACGCTATTCGATGTCCGAACTCGTTGCCATCGGCGGGATTCAGCCGTTGATGAAAACGCTGCTGGACGCAGGTTTGCTGCACGGCGATTGCCTGACGGTAACGGGCAACACGCTGCGCGAGAACCTGCGGGACGTGGCCGCGTATCCGCAGGGCCAGTCGATCGTGAGGCCCTTGGCAGATCCCATTAAGAAGGACAGCCACTTGGTGGTCTTGTACGGCAATCTCGCGCCGGAGGGTGCCGTTGCAAAGATTACAGGCAAGGAAGGCTTGAGTTTCAGAGGCAGGGCACGCGTCTTTAACTCGGAGGAGGACGCTTTGCAGGGAATTTTGAGCGGCAAAGTGAAGGCGGGCGATGTGGTGGTGATTCGTTACGAAGGCCCGAAGGGCGGGCCCGGCATGCGCGAGATGTTAAGTCCCACCAGCGCCATCATGGGCAAAGGCTTGGGAAAAGAGGTGGCGCTGATCACCGATGGCCGTTTTTCCGGCGGCAGCCACGGCTTCGTGGTCGGTCATTTGTCGCCGGAAGCCGCTCTCGGCGGCCCGCTGGCGCTGGTGAGGACCGGCGATGACATCACAATTGATGCGCGGCGCCGCGAAATCACACTGCATGTGGCGGCAGCGGAACTCAGGCGACGCCGCAAATCTTGGATCGCGCCCAAACCCTACGCGCGCCGCGGTGCCTTGGCCAAATATTCTCGGCAGGTCAGCAGCGCCTCCTTGGGTGCCGTGACGGATCTTTCGGGGAACGAGATCGCTTGACTCAAGATGGCATGATGTCTGACGTCCTTATCAGACATTCTTGTCTTACATCGTGCTTGCAGTTCGGGCGGGATATGTGTCAGTCTTCTTAACTCGCCGAAGGGAACTTGAGGGGACGCTGCTGGGTTCACCAAGCAGCAGGTTCGAGGCGTGCGCGATGCGCAAGATCATGATTTAGGGGTAGGGTCGAACTGACTTATGTATAGATACGAACAGCCATCGTTATTCTCCGGCAAGAGGGGTGCAGCCCTCATCGCGGTCATCCTCTTGCACGTGCTGATCGTGTGGGGATTTTATTCCGGTCTGGCCGGCCAGCTGGTCCAGAAGATCATCCCTCCCGTCGAAATTGCGCAGATCGAGAAGCCCAAAGAAGTCGACAAGCCGCCCCCGCCGCCGCCGAAGCTCGAAGAAATCAAACCTTACGTTCCTCCTCCGGAGTTCGTGGATATCCAGGCGGCTCCGCCGGAGACCACGGCGATCTCCGTGGTGACGCAGGAAAAGGCGCCGCCGCCGCCGGCGCCGGTCGTCGCGGCGCCCGCGCCCAAGGCCAGCACTCCGATCAAGATGGACCCCAAACATCCCCTGAAGATCGGCGAGGAGTATTACCCGGACGCTTCGAAGCGCGCCAATGAGGAAGGGCGCTGCACCGTGCAAGTGACGGTCGCCGCAGACGGACGCATCACCAATGAATCCATTCAGACCAGCTCCGGCTTCCCGCGTTTGGATGATGCGTGCCTGAAAGGCGTGCATGGTCAACGCGTGATTCCGGCCACCGAAGACGGCAAGCCGGTCGAGAAGACAGTTTCTATTCCAATCGTGTGGAAATTGACGGGCAAGTAGCCGTCGCTTTGCTTAAGGTTTGTTTCACTCCATCAATACTTACGCTTTATAAAGTAGAGGGAATCGGTCAATGCAAGAGACAGTTGTTGAAAATCCATATGGCCTTGGTGCGCTGATTGCCAATGGCAATATCGTTAGCAGATCGATCCTCGCTGTTTTGTTGATCATGTCGCTGATGACCTGGTTCATCATGATCACCAAGTTTTTCGATCAGCGTCGGCTGCGCATTCAGGCGATCGAAGCGGAGAAGGAATTCTGGAGCTCCGCCAGCCTGACCGACGCCATCGGCAAGTTGAAGGGCGGCTCGAATCCGTTTCGCGCCCTGGCGGAGACCGGCAAGCAGGCTTACGAATACCACGAGTCCAATAAGACGCGCCTGTCGGGCGCCATCGGCACCAGCGAATGGATGACCGAGTCATTGCAGCGCACCGCCGATGCCATCATCAGCCGCATGCAAACCGGTCTGCCGGTGCTCGCTTCGGTGGGCGCCACGGCACCCTTCGTCGGCTTGCTCGGCACCGTGATCGGTATTTACAACGCGCTCATCGCCATCGGCGTTTCTGGGCAGGGTTCCATTGAAAAGGTCGCCGGACCCGTCGGCGAGGCCTTGATCATGACCGCCATCGGCCTGGTGGTCGCGGTTCCCGCGGTGCTGGGCTACAACGTTCTCTTGCGCCGCAATAAGACCGTGCAGGAGCGCGTTAGTCACTTCACCCATGAGTTGCACGCTTACCTGATTTCCGGCGTCAAGATGGGCCTCGGGATGGACAAGCCGCCGGCCGCGATGGGCAAGCCGCCCGCTGCGGCGCTCGCTCGCTAAGGATTGACGCTTCATGGCGCTACACGTATCAGGCGGTGAAGAAGAAGGCGTGGCAATGTCCGACATCAACGTCACGCCGCTCGTGGACGTGATGTTGGTGTTGCTGATCATTTTCATCATCACCATTCGAGTCATTCTTCAACAGGTACCGCTGACACTGCCCAAGGCGACCAATCTGGTCACGCAGACCCGGCCGGAGAACATCACCATCGCCGTCGACAAGCAAGGCGCCATTTATTGGAACACCAAGCTGTTGTCGGGTCAGGATGAGCTCCAGACGATGCTGCGCGGGATCGTGCGCCAAGAGCCTCAGCCGGAAGTGCACATCCGGGGTGATTCGAACGTGCGGTACCAGTTTGTGGGCCAGGTGCTGGTCGCGACTCAGAGAATCGGTATACGCAAAGTGGCGTTCATCACCGAGCCTGATCGCCCCGGCGTCAGCGGCAACTAGGAGAGACTTAAGATGGCCATGAGTGTAGGCGGGGGCGGCGAAGGCCAATCCTATTCCGAGATCAACATGACGCCGCTGATCGACGTGATGTTGGTGCTGCTGATTATTTTCATCATCACGCTGCCCAACCAGACGCACGCCGTCAAGATCGACAATCCGCTGCCGCCGCCGCCCAATTTTGTGCCGCCGCCGCCGCCGGAAGTCATCGATCTGACCATCGATTTCGACGGCACGTTGTTGTGGAACAAGTCGCCGGTGGACCGCAAGACCCTCCAGGGTTACATCGAGTCGGAGGCGCAGAAGCAGCCGCAGCCTGAAGTGCATATCACGGTCGACAAATTTGCGAAGTACGAAATCGTGGCGCAGACGCTGGCTGACTTGCAGCACCGCGGTTTGAAGAAGATTGGTTTCGTCAACAACGATTTCTTCTAACGACGGTACCCTCAAGTGATATTACGGCGCGTCATGCCCTCATGCGGTATACGCGCCGTTTGTTTGACCAGAGAGATGCCGCGCACGGATATAGAAGCCGTGTACAACAAATTCGGTACATAACGAGGTCTCCTAATGAGTCATTCGATACGCGACAGACGCCGCCCTGCCATTTTTTGTTTGATTGCCCTTCTTGGCGGCGCGGCCATCTCGCCGGTCGCATTGTCGGCCGACAAGCCCAAGGGTCAGGAAATCAGCCGGGTCATTGCCAAGGAAATCACCGCGGCGCAGAAGGCCATGCAGGCCCAGCAGTGGTCCGAGGCGCTCAAAAATCTGGAGGCGGCCGAGACCAAGAGTCCTCTGACGACCTACGACAAGAAGACGATTGATGAATTCAAAGGCATCTGCTATGTGCGGCTGAACAACCTCAAGGCGGCGCAAACCGCATACGAGGCCGCCCTGGCCACCGGCGGATACCCGGCTGATGAGTTGCCGAAGACCTACCGCCTGTTGTTTCAATTGGCGGCAACCAATCAACAGACCGCGAAGGCGATTGAGTACGGCAAGCAGGCTTCGGAGGGCGGCTCGGCCCAAGACAATGATCTGCTCATCATGAGCCAGCTGTACTACCAGCAGAAGGACTGCAAGAGTTCTGCGGTTTGGGGCGACAAGGCGATCGCTGCCTTCAAGAAGGCCGGCGAGCCGCCGAAAGAAGTGCTGTATCAGCTGAAGCTGCAATGCGCCAGCGATGCCAACGAAACAGCGGGCATGATCTCGGCGCTATATGATCTGGTGCGCCTGACCAACAAGACTTCGTATTGGAACAATCTGATTCGCCTGGAGCGCCAGGATGAGCGCGACGATCACAATACCTTGATGATCTATCGGGTCATGTACGACACCAACGCCATGCAGGCGGATACGGACTATATCGAAATGGCGCAATTGCTCGGCGACGCGGCATTGCCCGGCGAGGCGCAGATGGTGTTGGAGAAGCTGATGAGTACCCCCGGTGTGCTCAAGGATGATCACAAGGAGCGCACCCAGCGCTTGTTGAACGCCATGAAGACGCGCGCGGATGCGGACAAGAAAGGGCTGCCGGCGCTGGATGCCGAGGCAACCAAGAATCCGGCGGGTCAGCTCGACATGAAGCTGGGCGAAGTGTATTACGGCGCCGGCGATTATCAGGGCGCGGTTACGGCCATCACCCGCGGCCTGGGCAAAGGGCAGATCAAGCAGCAGGATGAGGCTTACGTTTATCTCGGCCGCGCGCAGGTTCAGCTCAAGAACACCCCTGAGGCGAAGAAGGCAATTTCCGGGCTCAAGTCGGTGCAGAACATCAGTCCGCGCGTCCTGAAGCTCTGGGAGCTGTACGCGGAAAAACTCGGCTCATAATCGGATCTAAGGAAAGCCAATATGACTATCAAAGCCGGCGATAAAATGCCCGAAGGCACGTTTACCCGCATGACGAAGGATGGTCCTCAGAAGATGACCACGGATCAGTTGTTTGCCGGAAAGACGGTTGTGCTCTTTTCGGTCCCGGGCGCCTTTACGCCGACCTGCGATGCCAAGCATCTGCCGGGCTTCGTGGAACTGGCGGATCAGATCAAGGCCAAGGGCGTCGATACGATTGCCTGCACGGCGGTGAACGACGTGTTCGTGATGAATGCCTGGGGCAAGCATGGCGGCGTCGGCGAGAAGATTCTCATGCTGGCCGACGGCAACGGCGCCTACGTCAAAGCGCTTGGGCTGGAGATGGACGGATCGAAATTCGGCATGGGTACCCGCGGCCAGCGTTTCGCCATGATCGTCAAGAATGGTGTTGCGTCCCGAGTCGACGTCGAGGCGCCGGGTGAGTTCAAGGTCTCCGCCGCCGACCACGTCTTGAAGCAGTTATAAGATCGTGAGCGGCGCGGCGTCAAGGCCGCGCCGCTTTGGCGTGAATTGCCGCTCAGCCGATGAGCCGTTCGAGTTCCGGCACGATCTGGAATAGATCGCCCACCAAGCCCACATCGGCGACCTCAAAAATCGGCGATTCACCGTCCTTGTTGATCGCCACGATGGTGCGCGCATCCTTGATGCCGGTCAGATGTTGAATCGCCCCCGAAATGCCGATCGCAATGTACATTTCCGGCGAGATGATCTTGCCGGTCTGGCCCACCTGCATCTCGTTCGGTGCATAGCCTGCGTCAACCGCCGCGCGTGATGCGCCGACCGCTGCGCCCAGTTTATCGGCCAAACTAAACAGCAATTTGAAGTTCTCCGCGCTGCCGAGCGCACGGCCGCCGGAGATGACGCGCGCCGCGGTCTGCAAATCCGGACGGTCGGTCGAGCCGGACTTGGCCCCGACGTAGCGCGTGTGCGAGGGCAGGGATACGCTCGAGGACTTGGGCGTAATGGCGGCACTTCCGCCGGCGGGGGCCGCCTGGAAAGAGGCGACGCGCACCGTTGCCACCAGCTTGCGCGAGGGATCCGCTTCCACCGTCACGATGGCGTTGCCGGCGTAGATGGGGCGCCGAAACCGATACGCGCCTTCGACCGCCATCAAATCACTGACCTGCGCCACACCGAGCAGCGCGGCCGTTCGCGGCATCAAATCCTTGCCGAAACTGGTCGAGGGGCCGAATACATGCGTGTAGTCGGCCGCCAGTGCGGCGAGTTGCGGCGCGAAAATGGCGGCAAGGGGGTGCAGGTTCTCCGGCCGATCCACTCGCAACACCGTCTTCACGCCGCTCAAGGCCGCGGCCTGCGCGGCCACGGCCGCAGTGTCGGCGCCGAACACGGCGATCGTGATTTCGGCGTCAGGAATGCCGCCGGCGCAGGTGACGCACTTCGCGGTCGCGGGATTCAGCGCCTTGCCGTCGTGTTCGCCGATAATGAGTATTTTGTGCATCAGATCAAACCCTTCTTCTTGAGAACCTCGACCAGCTCGGCGGCATCTTTGACCATGATGCCCTTTTGACGTTGCGGAGGCGGCTCCGTCTTCAGGGTCTTGAGCCAAGCGCTCGCGCTGACGCCCAGCGCGTCGAGCGAGGTCACATCCAACGGCTTCTTCTTGGCTTTCATGATGTCGGGGAGCTTTACATAGCGCGGCTCATTCAATCGAAGGTCCACCGTCACCACGGCGGGCAGGTCGACTTCGATGGTCTCCAGGCCCGTGTCTACTTCGCGGGTGACCTTGGCCTGGCCGCCCGAAATCTCGATCTTCGATGCATAGGTTGCCTGCGGCCGCTCCCAGATCGCCGCCAACATTTGACCGGTCTGATTGGCATCATCGTCAATCGCCTGCTTGCCGAGCAATATCAAATCCGGATTTTCCTTTTTCGCCAACGCCAGAAACGTCTGCGCAGCGGTCAGCGGTTCGACGCCCAAGTCGGTTTGCACGAGAATCGCGCGGTCGGCGCCCATGGCGAGTGCCGTGCGCAGCTGCTGCTGGGTGTCGGCGACCCCGATGCTGACCGCCACGACCTCGATATTCGCGCCGCGCTCCTTGATGCGCAGCGCCTCTTCGAGCGCGATTTCATCGAAGGGATTGACGCTCATCTTCACCCCGTCGAGCATGACCCCGCTGCCGTCGCCTTTGACTCGGATGCGCACGTTGTAGTCAACGACGCGCTTTATACAGACCATGATCTTCTGCACGTAAACTCCTTAAGCGGTTGCCTGCGCCGCAGTTTGGGCAAGCGCTGCGGCCTGTTGTTCTGATAACACGGCGATTATTTTAGCCGCGCACTGGCGCAACTTTGGTAAAAAACGCTCGAGACCGGTCTTTGGCGGCAGCGCGGAAACGATGAAGCGCACCGTCAGTGCGGCCAGGGTGCGGTCGTTGAGGGGCACCGGAACGCTCAGCGCATATTCGTCTGCCAGGCGGCGCGTGCGCGTCACGCCCGCGTAGCCCTGGGTCTTGATTTCCGCCAGTGCGCGCAGCAAGCCGGCGCGATCGCGCGCCGGTTTGTCTTCTTCCTTCTTGGAGCGGGCCAAGATATCGATCAGCGCATCGCGTTGCTCGGGGGGGCAGTAGGCAAGATACACGCGCCCGGCGGCACTGGTGAGCAGAGGGAACTGAAAGCCGGCTGAATAGCGGTCGACCGCCAGCGGCGTGCTGTGATCGGTCGCCTCGCGCAACACCATTTTCGTGCCGGACAGCGTCGCAAGACTCACCGGCCAGACGAGCTCGCGGCATAATTGATGGATGTGGGGCTTGGCGATCTGATTGACCCACGCCTCGTCATCGAATCCTGCGCTCAAACTTTGGACCATGGCGGTGATCCGGTAGCGTTCGTCCGCGTTGTCTCGATGAACGAAGCCCGATACGCACAAGGTCTCCAGGATTCGATAGACCGTGGTGCGCGGCAGGCGGATCTCGTGCGCCACCTCTGAAACTGTCGCACCGTCGCGCAGATTCAGAACGGTCAGCGCATCAAGACCGCGCATGAGCGCGCGGATGGGGCGGGTTGAATCCATGGAACCTCGATCATTTAGGCAGCCCTCTAGTCTAAGGAGACACACTTCCCTTGTCCACCTTGCGGTCAGCCGATAGACTCCCGCGGTGATCCGATATTTTTTTACGAGGTTGGCCGGCGCGATTCCGACGCTGCTGATCATCGTTACAGCCACTTTTTTTTTGATGCGCGCCGCGCCGGGCGGTCCTTTCGATCAAGAGCAAACACTGCCGCCGGAAATCACGGCGAATCTTCAGAGGGCATACGGCTTGGACCAGCCGATTTGGACCCAGTACGGACGCTATCTCAAATCGCTGCTGCACGGCGACTTCGGACCTTCGTTCAAGTACAAGGACTTTACGGTCACTGAATTGATTGGGCAGGGTTTTCCGGTCACTCTGCAACTGGGCGTCATGGCGATGGCCCTGGCGTTGATGGCGGGCACGCTGTTAGGGACATTTGCGGCGCTTCATCGCAACTCCGCAGCCGACCACGCAGCCATGTCCCTCGCGATGGTGGGCATCGCCATTCCGACATTTGTCGTGCTGCCCTTTCTTGGGCTGCTGTTCGGCGTGTATCTGCACTGGCTGCCGGTGGCAGGTTGGGAATCCGGATCGATCCGGCATCTTGCGCTGCCCGTCATCGCGCTGGCATTGCCGCCCTTGGCGTACATCGCGCGGCTCACGCGCGCCAGCATGCTCGAGGTGCTGCGCAGTAATTTCATTCTCACCGCGTTCGCCAAGGGCTTGCCGCTTCACATACTGATTTTGCGCCATGCCCTGCGTCCGGCGCTCATGCCGGTGGCGGGCTACTTGGTCCCCGCGATCGCTTCGATCATGACCGGGTCATTGGTGGTGGAATCCATTGCCGGACTTCCCGGCATCGGCCGATATCTCGTGCAAGGCGCGCTCAATCGGGACTACACCCTGGTGCTCGGCATGGTGGTCATTTATTCGACTTTGCTCATCGGCATGGGACTGCTGGTCGATCTTTTGTATGCGTGGTTGGACCCGCGCGTGAGACATTGAGCATGGGTGCATTCGCGGACGAGGCGTGGCAGCGCTTGAGGTCGAATCCTGCCGCCGTTGCGGCTCTCGCCATGATGTGCACGATCCTGGCGTTGACTTGGTTCGGCCCGTGGATCAGTCCGAATGATGCGCAGACGCTCGATTGGCTGCACCTCGCGGCGCCTCCGGGCGTGCAAAACTCGCATTGGTTCGGGACTGACAGGCTGGGGCGTGACTTGTTCGTCAGGACGCTCGCGGGCACCCGGGTCAGCATGGCCATTGGATTGGCCGCCAGTGTGGTGAGTCTCCTGGTCGGCGTGACCTATGGCGCGATCGCCGGCTATATCGGCGGACGCACCGATCATCTGATGATGCGGGTGATCGAAATCTTGAGCGGGTTGCCCCTGATCTTCTTCGTCATCGTTCTCACCGTCATTTTCGGGCGCAGCGAGTATCTGCTGTTCTTCGCGATAGGCGCCGTCGGCTGGCTGACCATGGCGCGCATCGTGCGCGGCCAGACATTGAGCGTGCGGCGGCGGGAATTCATCGAGGCTGCGATCGCATCCGGTGCCGGCACGGGCCGCATCATCTTCCGGCACGTGGTACCCAACGTCCTCGGCCCTGTGATCGTGTATGCCACGCTGACGGTGCCGCAAATCATATTGTTCGAAAGTTTTTTGAGCTTTCTGGGGCTCGGGGTCCAGGAGCCGGGCGCGAGCCTGGGCACGCTGATCTCAGAGGGTGCGGCCGAAATGGAAGTGGCGCCCTGGATCTTGCTGGTACCCGGCAGCTTTCTGGCCCTGCTGCTGCTTTGTCTGAACATCTTTGGCGATGCCTTGCGCGACGCTTTGGACATCAGGGACGGCTCGCCATGACGCCGACGTTGAGCATCGATGATTTACGCATCGCTTTTTCGCATCGCGCCGGCAGCATCGAGGCGGTCGACCGCGTATCGCTTCAGATCGCGCCTTCCGAATGCGTCGGCATCGTCGGCGAGTCCGGATCGGGGAAAACGCAGGTTTTCATGGCCGCCATGGGATTGCTGGCCGGCAATGCCAGGGCCACCGGCAGCGTACGATTCGAGGGCCGCGAACTGTTGGCCGCCGATCGGGCGACGCTCAACCGGGTGCGCGGCTCGAAGCTGACGATGATTCCCCAGGATCCGATGACTTCCTTGACGCCCCATCTGAAAATCGGCATCCAGCTCGCGGAGGTGATGGTGGCTCATCTGGGAACCACATGGAGCGATGCACGGTCCTGCGCCCGGCGCATGCTCGAGCGCGTGCACGTGGCCGAGCCGATGCGCCGATTGAATCAGTATCCGCATGAGCTCTCGGGAGGGATGCGGCAACGGGTCATGATCGCCATGAGTTTGCTGTGCGAACCATCCTTGGTGATCGCCGATGAACCGAGCACGGCGCTCGATGTCACCATCCAGGCGCAGATCATCGAGTTGCTGCGCGCGGTGCGTGGCGAATTCGGCATGGCTCTGGCGCTCATCAGCCACGACCTCGCGGTGGTGGCCGGCCTCGCGGACCGGATTTTGGTGATGTATGCCGGCAGAATCGTCGAGGCCGCCGCGGCCGGAGAATTATTCCGCCGTCCACGCCATCCTTATACCGCCGAGCTGCTGAAATGCGTGCCGGATATTTCCGGGCCGCGCCCCGCGCGATTGCCCACCCTCGTAGGTCAGCCGCCGCGGCCCGGTGAGGTACTCGAGGCGTGCGCCTTTGCACCGCGCTGCTCCCGCGCCGCGGAGCGCTGCCGCATCGAGCGCCCTGAACTTGGGGGTCCTGCCGGGGCCCAGGTGGCCTGTCATTTCCCGCTCTCCAATGATTGAACCTTTGCTCAAGGTGCGGGATTTATGCGTGGACTTCGGCTCGAATGCCGCCGTCAGGGGCGTCGATTTCGATCTCGCGGCCGGTGAGATCGTCGGGCTCGTGGGCGAATCGGGATCGGGAAAATCGACGCTGGCACGAGCCATCTTGCGGCTGCTGCAACCGGTACGGGGCAGCGTGCAGTTTCTCGGGCAGGATCTGCTGCAGTGTTCCAGCGCTGCGCTGCGCGCGCGGCGCCGCGAACTGCAAATCGTCTTTCAAGATCCGCTCGCGAGCTTGAATCCGCGCATGACGGTGGGCGAAGCGATCGGTGAACCGTTGCAGATCTTCGAACTCGAGCAGACCGCGCGGGCCCGGCAGCTGCAAGTGGACGCCATGCTGGAACGAGTCGGTTTGGCTTCCGGCATGGCGGCCCGGTATCCCCACGAATTCAGCGGCGGACAGTGTCAGCGCGTCGGCATCGCCCGCGCCATGATCCTGAGACCGAAACTGTTGATCTGCGACGAAGTGGTCAGTTCGCTGGATATGTCCATCCAGGGACAGATCGTCAATTTATTGATCGATCTGCAGCGTGAGGCCGGCATGGCGGTGCTGTTCATCAGCCACAATCTTGCCGTCGTGAGGCACTTGAGCCAGCGCGTCATGGTCATCTACTCGGGAAAACTGGTGGAAATCGCGTTTTGCGATGCGCTGTTCGCCGCCCCCAAACATCCCTATACGCGCGCGCTGCTCGCCGCGGTGCCGCGGCTGCCGAGTGTCATCCCGACCCCCGCGGCGCCGACCGTGCCCGCCTCGCCGGTGCTTTCCGCCTCGCCGGTGCTGTCCGCCGAACCCGTCCAGCAGGCGCGCTTGATGGCCTCCGGATGCGCCTATCGCGACCGCTGTCCTTACGTGCTGCCGCTGTGCGAGACCACCGAGCCGCCGCTCATCGAGATCGGTACGGGGCATTGGGCGGCGTGCCACCGTTCGCACGAGACCCTTATTCCGCTATCCTCCGTGTCATGAAACAACGAAAGCCGGTGCGGGCCAGCGATGGGCTCGCCAATGTGCGTTACGAAATTCGCGGCAAACTGGCGCGGCGCGCGCTTGACTTGGAGCGCCAGGGCTACGACATCGTTTCGCTCAATATCGGCAACCCTTATGCGTTCGGATTTCGTACCCCTGAAACGATGCGGCTGGCCATGATCGAGAATTTGCGCAACAGCGAAGGCTATGTGCACCAGAAGGGAATCTTTCCTGCACGCGAAGCGGTGGTCATGCAGCAGCAGGAACGCGGCGTGCGGGGAGTCACGGCGGAGGAGGTTTTCATCGGCAATGGCGTGAGCGAACTCATCGATCTTGCGTTGCGTGCATTGCTGAATGCCGGCGATGAGGTTTTGGTACCGAGTCCCGATTATCCGCTGTGGAGTGCTGCGGTGAATTTAAACGGCGGCCGTGCGGTCCACTATCCCTGCCATGCGGCGCGCTCGTTCATACCCGACCCGGACGAAATCGAATCGCTGATCGGCAGGCGCACCCGCGCCATCGTCATCGTCAATCCCAACAATCCCACCGGCGCGGTGTATCCCCGGGAGATACTGACCGCGATCGCGCGGCTCGCAGAGAAGCATCGGCTGGTGGTGTTGTGCGATGAAATCTACGATCACATCCTGTACGAGGACGCCGAGTTCGTGCCCATGGCGACGTTGGTGCACGACACCCTGTGCTGCACCATGAGCGGATTGTCCAAGGTCTATCGCGCCTGCGGCTACCGTGTCGGCTGGGCGTCCTTCTCGGGCGACATCGAAGGTGCTCGGGAATACTTGAGCGGTTTGGAATTGCTCTCCTCACTCAGGCTCTGCAGCAACGTCCCGGGCCAGTGGGCGGTGCAGACGGCGCTCGGCGGCTATCAGAGCATCGTGGAGCTGACGCGTCCGGGGGGGCGGCTGTACGAATCGCGGCAGGCCATCATCGAGGGTGTCGCGCGCAGCAAGTATCTGAAATTGTCGCGCCCGATGGGCGCGCTGTACGCCTTCGTGGAAGTTCGCAGTGAGGTGCTGCCGGATTTCGATGACCAGGCGTTTGCGTTGGACCTGCTGGAAAAGAAGCATGTCCTGGTGGCACCGGGAGTCAGTTTCAACGTGGCCTATCGCAACGCCTTCCGCATCACCAACCTACCGGAACCCAAAGTCCTCGGCACCGTGTTCACCCGCATCGAGGAGCTGCTCGATGCTCAAGGGGCCGAAGGGCCCGAACTGAAAGTCGTCTCCACCGCGGCACAGGTCCGGCAACACTGAGCGCGGACGCGGTTTCTCCCAGCCTGCTCGCGGCCGCGGCATCCGGCCGCACGGTACTGACACCGAATACGGAGTTGGCCGCTGCGCTGTTCGATGCGATCGAGCGTGCGCACCGCAGTGCCGGCGATCAGATCTGGCCGACCCCGCGCGTGCGCGACTTTGCCGGCTGGCTGCGCGAACAGTATGTGCAGGGACAGTTGGCGGACTCCGAATCGCCGCGCGTGTTGAGCGACGTCGAAGAACGCGAGCTGTGGCGGGCGGTCATCGACAACGCAGATCGGGGGCAGGAATTCCTCGATCCGGGCGGTGCCGCACGCGCAGCGCGGCGCGCACGGCGCACGCTGCGCGAATACGCCATTCCATTGCAATCTCTCCTCGAGGATGAGTCCGAGGAGGTTCAGGCGTTTCTCGCGTGGAATCGCGCGTTTGATGAAAGATGCCGCGCCCTGGGGTGCCTCAGCCCGGATGCGCTGCTCGGGGACGGACTCGCACCGCGCGACGCGGTGGCGTGGATCGACAGTCCGCAATGGCGACCCGTGGCGCGTCAATGGCTAAAGCGCCACGGCCAGATGTTGATGCCGCAGGTCGAGGCGCACGCCGGCGTGTCGCACGTTCGAACACCCTCACCCGCGGCCGAACTGTCGGCGATGGCGCAATGGGCAGGCGAAAACCTCGCCGATGAAAGCTTTCGCGCCTGGATCTGCATTCCGGATTTGAACGCCCGCCGCGCCGAGGTGGTCGATGCGCTCGATGCCGTCGTGGCGCCCCGGCGATTTGGGTTGCGAGGCGAGGGTGGGGCAGCGCCTTATGCCGTGGCAGGCGGCACGCCGCTGGCTGACTATGCGCCGGTGCGCGCGGCTTTGAATACCCTGGCTGCGGGTTTCGGATCGCTGCCATTTGCCAAATTCAGTGCGCTGCTGCGAGCGCCCGAACTGCAAGCTTCCGAAAGCGAAGCGGGCGGCGCCGCGCGATTGGACCTCTCGCTGCGGCGCCATGCTTCCAGCGAAGCGAATCTTGTGACATGGCTGGACTTGGCCGAGCGACTGTCGCGAACCGAGGGGATCGGCGGGACCGCCGCCGTGCAGCGTTTGCGCGCGGCCCAGCAGGCGCTGACGCCGTTGCGCGGCGCGCATGCCTTGAGCGAATGGGTGTCGGTCTGGATCGCAGCGTTACAGGCCGGTCCGTGGGACCTGCGCCACCGCTGGTCGAGCATCGAATATCAGGCGGCGGAGCGCTTCCGAGACCTGCTGGCATCGCTGGCGATGGCCGACAGGCTGCTCGGCACGCAGACCCTTGAATCGGCGCAACGCATCCTGCGCCGCGCGGTCCATGACACCGCATTCCAAGTTCAAACCGGAGTACCGCCCGTTTGGGTGAGCGGTCAACTCATGGATCCGTGGCTCAATTACGCCGGGGTCTGGGTCTGCGGTTGCAGCGATGAGCAGTGGCCGCCCCCGATGGCGCCCGTGGCCTTGCTCCCCATCCGATTGCAGCGCCAATATGGCGTGATCTCGGCCGGCGCGGAATCGCAGCTGGCACTGGCGGCGGACTTGCAGGGACGCTGGCAAGAGCGTACCCGTCAATGCATCTTTAGTTATGCCGATCCGGGAGACGGCAGCTTCAGTACGCCCAGCCCTTTGTTGCCGAAACCGTCGGTGCGCCCGCCGCCCGCGCCACCGCAGGCACCGCCGCTGCAGCATGGATTGCCGCTGCAGCATGCACTGCCGCTGCAGCACGCATTGCCGCTGGAGCACGCATTGCCGCTGGAGCACGCGGCGCCATTGGAGCACGCGGCGCCGTTGGAGCACGCGGCGCCGTTGGAGCACGCGGCGCCGTTGGAGCACGCGGCGCCGTTGGAGCACGCGGCGCCGCTGCCGCATGCGTCGCCGCTGCCGCATGCGTCGCCGCCGCGCCCGCATTGGCACGCCATGCTCGAGACTGCGCCGCAACTGGAGTCTGTGTGGGATGAGCGAGCGCCTCCGGTGATGGCTAATGAACGCACCCGCGGGGTGGCGACGCTCAAGGCGCAATCGCTGTGCGCCTTTCGCGGATTCGCGCAGACTCGATTGGACGTTCAAGCGCTCGAGCAACCGGTACCCGGATTCAACGAGCGGGAACGCGGCGAGCTGGTGCATCACGCGCTGGAACATATCTGGTCAAGCTTGCGCGATTCCACCGCGCTGCAGGCCTTGTCGCCGCACGCGCAGCACCGGTTGCTCGATGAGGCCGCCGGCCGCGCATTGGCGATCGTATGCAAGCAGCGCGATCCCGGAACTCGCTGGCGCCTGCGCGAGCGGGTCCGGCTGCAGAATCTGCTCAAGGTATGGCTGGACGTCGAACGCCTGCGCATGCCCTTCGTCGTGCAAGCCTTGGAAGGCAACGCCGAAGCGGCACGATTCGCCGGACTCGACTTCAGGGTTCGCATCGACCGCGTCGATCGCCTGCCCGATGGCTCACGGGTGTTGATCGACTACAAAACGGGCATGGCGCAGGTCGATTGGCACGGCGAGCGGCCGGGCAATCCGCAGCTGCCGATTTATGCGCTGCTGCGCCCCGAGAGCTTGATCGCCGTCGCCTATGCCAGGGTGAATGCCGCCGAGCCCGGCTTTGTCGCGGAATCGGAGCGGCGGGATGTTTTCCATCCTAGGTCTCGCAGCACGAAGATGGAGGGGATGCCGGACTTTGCCGCGCTGGTCGGCTTGTGGTCGCGGCGAGTCGAGCGCATCGCCGGTGAATTCGTTGCCGGCCGGGCCGAGGTCGCGCCCACGCCGGATGCCTGCAGAACCTGTCACCTGCAGGGGCTGTGCCGTGTACCGGCCGCGCTCGAAGAGTGGGAAGATTCCAGTGAGTGAACCGACGCGCCCTGTCATCGACGGTGCAGCCCGCGAGCAGGCCATCACCTCCAACGGATCGGTGCTGGTCCAAGCGCCCGCCGGTTCGGGCAAGACCACGCTGCTGGCGCAGCGCTACCTGCGTCTGCTGGCCCTCGTCGATGCACCCGAGCGCATTCTGGCGCTCACCTTTACCCGCCGCGCAGCCCAGGAGATGCGTCAGCGCGTCCTGAGCGCTCTTGGCGCTGCCGCCCTTGCGGAGTGCCCGGAGGGCATGAATCGGCGCACCTGGAGCTTGGGGGTGGCGGCGAAGCGGCGCATGGAATCGATCAAGTGCGATATGGAACTGCAGCCCTCGAGGCTGCGCATCGAAACGATCGACGCCTTCAATTCCTGGCTGGCCAATCAACTGCCGATCACCGCCGGTGCAGGTTCGGCGCTGCGCATCCTGACCGATGTGCGGCCTGCTTACGAGGAAGCGGCGCGTCGCGCGCTGGCCCATGAGGGCGCCGATCAGTTCGGCGTCGCCGTCGATCGTGTGCTCGAGCTGGATGATCAACGCTGGCGAAAACTGGTCGAGCTCATCGCCGAGATGCTGCCGAGCCGCGACCGCTGGCTGCCGCTGCTGGCCGGGCGGCTGCAGGCGGCGAGTGCCATCGATCCGTCCCACCTCGGCGATGTGCGCCGGCATTTCGACGAGGATCTGCAGCTGCTGGTCGTGCGCGTGCTGCTCCGGGCTCGAGAACTGTTCGGGCCGGAGCGGGTCGGGATCCTGTCATCGCTCATGCATGCGGCCGCGCACCGCCTGAGCGAAACATCGCCCATGGCCGTGTGGCGCGAATCCGGTGCGGCCCTCGAGGCCGCAGGCAACGACATCGCGCGCTGGCGCTGTCTGGCGACGCTGTTGCTGACCGCCGAAGGCACGCTGCGCAAACGGGTCACGATCACCGAGGGCTTCCCGCCGGCCTGCGCGGAGAAACCGGTGATGATGGACCTGCTGACGGAACTCGACCGCGATCCGCGCATGCTGGACCTCCTCGTGGAGTTGCGCACGCTGCCGGATCCGGCTTACAGCGACAGCGCGTGGGCCCGGGTGCGCGAGATCGCGCAGGTCCTGGTGCTCGCGGCGGCAGAACTCGACGGCGTCTTTCGGGAGCAGGGAGCGGTCGATTTTCCGGCCGTTTCCCTGGCGGCGCTGCGCGCCCTCGGCACCGCGGAGGCACCGACCGACCTGGGCCTGCGGATTGATTACCGGCTGCAGCACATTTTGGTGGACGAATTTCAGGATACCTCCAGTTCCCAATTGGAGCTGGTGCGGCTGCTGACGGCCGGCTGGCAGAAAGAGGACGGCCGCAGCATCTTTTGCGTGGGTGATCCGATGCAATCCATCTATGGATTCCGCCAGGCAGAGGTCAGGGCGTTCCTCGAATTGGCGGAGGAGGGTATCGGCGAAGTCCGGTTTGAGGTGCAGCGGCTGCGAAGCAATTTCCGTTCGGATCCTGCGGTGGTGGAATGGATCAACGCGTGCTTTGCGCGGCTCATGCCGCAGTCCGACGACAGAAATCGAGGCGCGATTGCCTTCCACGCCAGTGAGGCTGCCGTCGCACGGTCCGACGAGGCGCGGTCCGGCGAAGGATACGGCGAGGGGTTCGGCGAGGAATACGGCGTCAAGTGCAGAGGGTTCCTCGACCGCGGCGCCGAATCATCAGCTGTCGCTGAGATGATCGGCGCAGCGATTGAACGGCATCCCGGGTGGCGGATTGCCGTGCTGGTGCGCGCCAAGAATCATGCGCGCGAGATTGCAGCGAGCTTGCGGGCGCGAAAGATCTCCTTCCGTGCCGTGGACATCGAACCGCTGCAGGACCGCGGCATGGTTCGCGACATCATGATGCTCACCTGCGCACTGCTGCATCTCGGTGATCGCATCGCGTGGCTGGCCGTGCTGCGCGCGCCATGGGCCGGGTTGTCCCTGGCTGATCTTCTGCTGATCGGGCGCGCGCGAGCGCTGGTGTGGGAGGCGATGCGGGACGATGCGCTGTTGCTCTCGCTCAGCGAGGACGGTCGCGCACGCTGTGAGCGGGTGCGCGCGATTTTGGAGGCAGCGTTCGGCGTGCGCAATGACAGCTCGGTCGCACGCTGGGTGGAGCGAACCTGGCTCGGATTGGGGGGGGCGAGCTGCGCGGCGTCGACGCAGGAGTTGGATCTGGCCGCCGCGGCGTTCTCTCGCCTGAGAATGCTGGAGGAGCGCGGCCTTCCGGATCCTGCGGATCTGCCGCGGAGTTTCGCGGATCTGTTCGCCGATCACGGGAGCGAGAGCAACGTTGAAATCATGACCATTCACAAGGCCAAGGGCCTGGAGTTCGACATGATCGTGCTGCCCTCGCTCGAGCGGCCGGTGCCGGGAAATCGCAATCAATTGCTGCTGTCGCATCAGTTTGCCCGCGCCGGCCGCGACGGCATGGTGATCGCTGCGCGTCCTGCGGTGGGCGCGCCGAGCGATCGGCTGTTCGACTTTCTGCGCTATCAGCGGCGCGACGCCGCCATGCTCGAAGCCCAGCGGCTGCTGTACGTCGCCTGCACCCGGGCGAAATGGCAACTGCGACTGTCCGCGGTGATCGGCAACTCGGAGGATCCGGAGGATCCCGATGACACGGCAGCCCGCAAGGAATGGTCGCCGCGGACAGGCAGCTTGCTCGGGGTTTTGTGGCCGGTGGCCGGCGATCAGTTCGTGGTGGAACCCGATGCCGCACCGGCAAGCGATGCCGCACCGGCGAGCGAGGTACCCGAGACACAGGCAGACGGTGCGCCTCGGGGCGGTCCTCTGCGGCGCCTGCCGCGGGACTGGCCGCAATTCTCTCCGCCCGCCGCCTTTCCAAACGAGGCGATCGCGGCACCGCTGTCTCGGGATGAGACGCCGATTTTCGATTGGGCGGGGGAAACCGCGCGCCGGGTCGGCAGCCTGGTGCATGCGGAACTGCAGGCCATGGATTTGACGAGCCTCGATGAGGCCGCGACAGTTGCGCGGCACGGCCATTACCGGCGCTGGCTGGCATTGCACGGTGTGCCTCAAGATCGCCTGCAGCCGGCCGCCTCGCGGGTCGTCGAGGCCTTGCTCGGTGTTCACCGGGATCCTCGCGGCCGCTGGATTTTAAGATCCGGATACCGCAGCGATCTTCGCGAGCACGCGCTCTCCGGGCATGCGGGCGGTGAGCTGGTGCGTGTCGTTTTCGACCGCAGCTTTATCGACGATGCCGGAGTGCGCTGGGTGATCGACTATAAAACCAGCCAACATCTGGGCGGCGGCCTCGAAGAGTTCCTTGACCGCGAGGTCGAGCGATATCGGCCTCAACTGCAGCGCTATGGGCTGCTGGCGCGCCGCTTAGGACCCGAACCGGTCCGGCTGGGGTTGTACTTTCCATTGATGCGGGCGTGGCGGGAATGGGGGGCCGAAGAGGGGATTGACGAACGCCATTGACTGGATATATAAACAGTCCCTCAACAAACCAGGGGGATCGCCATGATTGGATACGTCACTTTGGGCACGAACGACTTGAAGCGCGCCGCCGCCTTTTACGATGCGCTGCTCGCCGAAATCGGCGCCAAGCGGATGATGGAAAATGATGAATTCGTCGCATGGTCGGTAAAGCCGGACTTGCCTGGTCTCGGCGTGACCAAGCCCTTTGACAAAAAGACCGCCACCGTCGGCAATGGCGTGATGGTGGCGCTCGTCGTCGACAGTGAGGCCAAAGTCAACGCGCTGCATCGTAAGGCGCTGCAATTGGGCGGCAAGGACGAAGGGGCTCCGGGAAAGCGCTCCGAGAACTTCTACGCGGGATATTTCCGCGATCTGGACGGCAACAAGCTCAACGTCTTCGTCAGTTCCTAAAGCGTGAACTCAAGGTCGACCGGGAATCGACCGGCGGCGTCTCGGGGCCGAAGTTGGGACAGGCTGCTGAGTTGAGTGCGAAGGGCGGGGGAGGCTTCAGCGCGCTCTTTGAGCGTGCCGGACAGCATGCCGGTGTGCGTCGCGGGCGCGTAGCGGATCTGCGCCTGAGCCTCCAGCGGTCCGCCGGTGTCGTGCAGATTGGCCGTGATGGTGCCATCGGAGGCGATGGCCCCCGGGGCCAGCTGCAGCACGTAGCTCCCCAGATCGGAACCGTCGGCGATTTGCGCGGCCGTAAGATGCGCCACCTCCAGCGTGCCCACCGCCGAATCGACCCGCTGAAAATCGCCCTTGAACTGGGCAATCATCATTTGGACGGTGCCGCTCCAGCCCGCGGCCAGGCCGAGGTCGTGCAGATCTTCGATCGGACCTCCGCCCTGGATGTCATGACCGGCCACGGCGCCGCCGGTGAACTCCGCCGTCCCATTGATGACGAAGCCCACCTTCACCCAGTGAATGTCCACCACCAGCGCCATTCGCAGCAGTGAAAGCGGATGTACGCGCCATTCGATCGCGCCGGCCTCGCGCGCATTGACTGCGAGCCGCCCGGCGGCGCCGTGCACCAGGGTGCCGGAATAATCTTCGGCATGAACTTGCGCGGGCAGGAAATGCGAGATCATCGAGGCCGGCAGCACGAAGACCAGCGCGGCGGCCAGTGCGATGACGCCGAGAAGGATCAGCGGCCAACGTCGCGGCCGCCGTTTGAGTTCAATGCCGGGGCGGGGTGAACGAGATGCTGGCATTGACCATTCCCGGCGCCGGCGTGCGATCCACCGTGATCGATTCAATCGCAAGGCCATAGCGCCGATCCAAGGTATCGAGCCATGTGACCATGGTGTCAAAGGGCGCCGCCTCCAATTGCACACGCACGCCGCCCGTGGTGCTCGGCTGGGTGCCGCGCAGCGCGCTGGCAAGCCCCGCCTCGCGGCCGACCCGGTCCACCAGCACCACCGGCGCTTCACCCGTATCGGCCGGCAGCTGACTGCCCTGGGTGCGGACCTCGGGCGCATTCACCCGCATCCAGGCCAGATCCTCGCGCCGGGTTTCAATTCCCTTGACCGCACTCGACAGGACCGATTGCAAGGGCATGAGAATTCCGCCGATCAATATGATCAGCGCCAGAACCACCGAGCCCACGGCCACCACGCGCCGTTCGCGCTCCTGCAGGCCGCCATACCAGGTTTGCAGCTTGTTCATCGGCGCGCCTTTCCGGACTGGCCGCGCACATGCAGGTGCGCCTCGACACCGGCACCGACGGGATTCGAGGATTGAATCTCGGCCGCGAGCCCCTCCTTGCCCACGAATTGAGTCAACTGCGACAGAGCCGCGAGGCTGGGCGCGCTCACCGTCATGTCGAGCGAATCTTCGCGATAACTCAAGGCACTGATGGTGGTCTTCGGGGTCACCGCCATCGCACCGCTCAAGGTCTGCAGCGTGCGCAGAAAGTATTGCGGGCCGGCGCCCGATTTGCGGATCTTCTCGAGCTTCGATTGCATCTGCCGGCGCGGGTCCGTCAGGGCGTCCCCGGGCATGGCCGAAGAAAATATCTGCGAGATTTCGCCGTCGAGGGCGGCGGATTCATGTTTGGCGTTGCGGATCTGCAGCGCCTGCGCCGCGACGTGGATCACCAACAGCGCCGCGGCGAGCGCCGCGGCCAAACGCCACTGACGCCATCGCGCGCCGTAGTCTGTGGTGCGAGAAAACTCTCCTTGCAGCAAATTGATCGCGTCGGGATTTCCGAGGCCGCGGGCCAGCCAGGGCAGCGGCCCATCCGCCAGCAATTGCACCTTGAGCGAGGCGAAATCCTCGAGCAGGTCTTCGAAGTCGCCCTGCACTCTCACCCAGTCTTCGCGGGTGGCGTAAAGGATGGCGCTCTCTTTGGGCTTGGGTTCCTCCGTCGATTCCAGCGGATCGGCGATGACGCCGGCCACCACCAGGGCTTCCTTCACGGGCGAGAGCTCTACGGCGAAGGGCAGGGCACCGGGCCTCCGCACCGCCAGCCGCTCCTTTTCCAGCCACAACACGGTTTGGCCGGGATTCTCCGGCACCAGCGAGATGTCCGGATAAATCGCCTGCGGATCCAATCCGGCGGCGCTGAGCTCGGCGATCCAGCCTTGCAGCACGGAGCGGGACACCGCCGCCACGGGTGTACCGCCGTTGCCGCGGCGGCGGCCGATCGCAAAGCTCAGGAGATCGACATCCTCGGTCAATTGCTCTTCGAGCGCGAAGGGTACCGCGCGTGCCAGTTTCGCCCCGGTGCCCGGGGGCAGTTCCGGCTCGGCCAACAAAATCTGCGTTGCCGGGGCGAGCACCACCACTCGGCCGGTGCGCCACACGGCCGCCGCGAGGCTCAAGGATCCGCGTTGCCGGGTGGGCGTCGGTGCGCCGGTTTCGTCGAGCGTGAGCCATTCGGTCTCTTCTTGACCGGCGGACGGGAGGCGTAATAGCAGTGATTGCGGCATGTAGCTTAAGGTGTCCCAAATGAGCGCAGCAGGGGCGTGACCTTCGTCGTGCCACGGACCAAAAGACTGTACAAGGTGAACTCCGTAGTGCCAAGCATGACGCGTGTCGTGAGCTGAAAGTAGGAGCTTTGGGTGCCGATGGGATTGCCGATTTTTGCCATGGCCGTCGGTCCCGCAAAACTCGTGGCGACGTTGGTAAAGGTCTGCACATCGGGGAAGCAACCCGTTTTGCGGCCGTTCGCGAGCACCGCAGGACTGTTCGACCATTCACCGTTCAGGCCTTCCACGAGGCTCTCCAGTACCAGGGCGGGCGCGGTGCAGACATTGATCTTGGTGTTCGCGTTCGGCAGCGCGGTGACGTACGGAGCGATCTTGCGATACCGGTCGGCCCCGAAGCCCGGGAGATTCATCAGCTCCGTGGGCGACATCATGGGCCAGTTGGCGGTGCGGTAGGGCGGTGTTTGCGAGGTGTAAACCGCATCTTCGGCGCCGTCCGGGTTGCCCACGACATCGTCTTGATCGATCCAATCGCGTGCCAATCCCGCCCATTTCGGTTCCACGCCCACCGAGACCAGCAGGCGCTGGAACTGCTCGAGCGGCAGCGGATCCTCGGTGACGCCGTCCGGACCCACGCGCGCGAGACTGTTCAGGTTGAAGCGGCCCTGCATGTCCTCCAATGCCCCCTGCATGGTGCCGATCGGTTCGCCCTCCGGATTGTTGTCCGGTGTGATGGGCAGGGGCTGGGTAGGCTGCGCCCAGGGAGCGGCCAGGGTGGTGAATTGAGCGCTGGACTGCAGATCCTGCATGAGCGCATCTGCCGCCAGCGCCTCGGCCCCCAGGCCGAAATGCAGCGCCTGCTCCGCGGCGAGCACACCGGTGGTGCGGCGCAGTTCGAGAAATCCATCGAAGCTCAATTTCGTGGCCAGTATGGTCGCGAGGGCCACCAGAATGAGCGCGATGATGAGCGCGACGCCGCGCTGGCGCACTGCGCTTCCGTTGAACGGCTTCATCCGGCGACCTCGACCACGCGCCGGATGGCGCCCCAATCCTTGAACTGAACGATGATTTCGACGGCCACGGGCCGCGATTGAAGGTCTGCCGTGGCATTGGGGCCGCCTTGGATGGTGGTGGTCTCCGGCCACTGGTTTTGCCAGGCTTGATTGCTGTCCAGATAGCGAAGCTGCACACCTTTCACGCCGGTCAGGAGGTCTTGCACGATGGGCTTATTGCCCTGAACGGTATCCAAGTTGGTCTGGTAGCTGCGCCTCAGCACATCGCCGACCAGGGCGTACGAGACTCTCTGCAAGGTGCTGCGCTGCTGGCCGGCGGTGTTGGACCACCCGGCGCGCGTCAAATCGACCATGGAAACGGCGCTGGGGTCGGTCGTGGACCCGAGGCCCGATCCGGAATTGAAGCTCAATCCGGGGCTGTTGTTCGATCCGGAATTGAAGCTCAGTCCGCCACTGAGACCGGAGCTCGACCCGGCCGCGCCCAAGCTGGCGGAGGTCACGGTGACGGTGCCGGCGCCCGGCGTGCCGCGAAACGCCGGAAGCCGGTTTTGTCCCAGGATATCCCGCACCGGGTGCGGTGAGAGCTGCGCGAAGTCGGACGCCATGACACGCATCCCGAACTCGATTTCTCGCGAGCGCTGCAATGAAGTTTCGGTACGCTCGGCCGAGATGCGGGCCGTTCGGTAAGTCGAATAGCCCAGCCCCGACATGATCGCCAGGATCAGCAGCGCGACCAGGATTTCCACCAGCGTGAAGCCGGCATGGCGCTTGCGCGATGGGGCGGCCTTCGGGTTCATGGGGTCGTCGGCGGAACGCCCGGTGGGTTGGGCTGCGGCACAATGGGTTGGCCTGGCTGCGTCCCAATGGGTTGTCCGGGCTGTGTGCCAACGGGTTGTCCTGGCTGCGTCCCGGTCGGCGTCCCGCCCGTGCCCGCACCGTTCGCGAGGCTGATGCCTGCCGTCCAATCGACGATCAAGGAGCCCGGCGCCGCCAATGAGGTGCCCAGAAACCCGACCGCTTGGGCGACCGGATTGCCCTTGGTCTTGGCATCGCCGAGGTAGACCCGGACCGTGACGCGCTTCATGCTGGCGATGCTGGTGTCGAAGTAGCGCGTATCGTAATGCCATTTACGATTGCCGAAATCGAGCTCTCCGGTGTCGGTGTTCTGTCCGAACTTGACCATATTGAGGCGCACTTCCGTGAGGCGGTTGAGCGCAATCCATTGGGCCAGTGTTTTGTCCCTCAAGAAGCCGCTGGTGCGCGCGGTGCCGTTGACCGCGACCATGAGTGCCGTGAGCCCCAGCGCGACGATTACCAGCGCGACCAAGACTTCGACCAAGGTGAAGCCGCCCGAACGGGGTGCCGGCTTCAACTGCGCTTTTCCACTTTGTTCGAGCCTTCGCGGGAGATTTTTCCGAGCGAGTCCCCATCCACGGACGCCTTGGCCTGCGTCGCGTCGCGCTGCAAAGTCAGGCGAAATGGCGTGCCTTCGCCGCTGGCGGCAATCGCGATCTGGGGATTGGGCGGATCACCGCTGGTCAGATTTCTGTCGATGGGTTTGATCACGACCGTCTGCGAGTCGAGTTGCAGTTGGAACGTGATGCCCTTGGGCAGGTCGCGGTGCCGAAATTCCCGCTCCTGATCGAACGTCAGCCAGCGATCGCGGCGCACATCGTAGTACACGAACTCATAGGCCGTGGGCTCGATCCGCATGCCGAAGTCCCGGCCTTCCAACAGTGCGCGTTCGTGCAGCAGGCCCACCAGCCCTTCGATCCGCCGGCTTTCCTCGTCGAGCCCGGCGTCGCGTCCCGTCGCGCTTACCGACAGAACGGTGAGCGACACGACCACCAGCATGATCACGATCACCACCAAAATTTCGACGAGAGTGAAGCCCTTGCTGCGCATGTTGCGCGTCGCTCGTACGAGCCCTATTTCTGTTCGATCGTAAAGCTGTTGATATCGGCGTCCGGACCCTCGCCGCCGGGCTTGCCGTCGCGGCCGTAGGAGGTGATGTCGTACTCACGTCCGTCCGCGCCCGGGCTCGTATAGATATAAGGGTTGCCCCAGGGGTCTTTGGGAACGGAGGGCAAATAGCCGTGCGGGGGATAGTTGGTGATCGTCGGGTCTGCGGGTTGTTTCACCAGTGCCTGCAATCCTTGCTCGGTGGTCGGATATTTGAAATTGTCCAGACGGTACAGGTCCAAGGCGGTGCCGATCGATTTGATGTCGGTTTGCGCCGCCGTGACGCGCGCCTTATCGACTTTGCCCAGAATATTAGGCACCACGAGTGCCCCGAGCACTGCCAGAATGACCACGACGACCATGATCTCGATAAGAGTAAAACCGCCGTGTCGATAGCGCATAGTGACCTCGAAAATTTCCTGGATGATACCAAATTGGCGCCGACCGATGCCCGCTGACGTCGCCATGGCCTTCGCGCGGATCGCCGCGGCACTACAGTGGGATCGCGGCCGATGGATTTGGTTGCTTCTGATTTTGCTGCTGTTGGCCGCCGTGTTGGGTCTCGGCGACAATATCAGCGCATTGTTGCGTTATGATCGCACGGCCATCGCTGCGGGGGGGTGGTGGCGGCTGCTGACGGCCCACATCGTGCACCTCGACGCCCACCACTTGATTCTCAACGAACTGGGCTTGGTGCTGGTGTGGTCCCTGTTCGCCCAAGACTACGATGCGGTCGAATGGTGTGCCATCGCATTGAGCGGGGCTTTGGCGATCAGCTGCGGGCTTTGGTGGCTCAGTCCGCGCGTGGCGTGGTATGTGGGGGCCTCGGGAGTCCTGCATACCCTCATGGCCGCGGGTACGGCGAAGCATATGGCGGTGCGCGCCTGGGACCGCTGGATCTTGTTTTTGGGACTGTGCGTCAAATTGGCTTGGGAGCAGTGGGGTGGACACGCCGCGCCGCTGGTGGTCGTCGATGCCCATCTGTACGGGGCGGCGTGCGGATTTGCGGTAGGGGCTGCACTGTCGTTGCGGATCGCTATAATTCGCCACCGCTTACGGGCTTAAGGATCAAATACTCATGTCGCTTGCCTTCGTATTCCCCGGCCAGGCTTCCCAATCCATCGGCATGATGAGTGCCTTGGCGAAAGGGGCTCCGGTCATCGAGGCCACCTTTGCCGAGGCGAGCGCCGTGCTGGGATACGATCTGTGGCGGCGCTGTCAGGAAGGTCCGGCGGAGCTGCTCAATGCAACGGAGTGCACCCAGCCGGCGATGTTGACCGCCGGCGTCGCGACCTATCGGCTGTGGCGGGAACGCGGCGGCGCCGTGCCGGCGATGATGGCCGGTCATAGCCTCGGGGAGTTCAGCGCGTTGGTGGCCGCAGATTACCTGGACTTCAAGACCGCCGTGGCGCTGGTGAAATACCGGGGCGAACTCATGCAGGCGGCGGTGCCGAGCGGGCAAGGCGCTATTGCCGCCATCCTGGGACTCGAAGACGCCGATGTCGAGGCGGCATGCCGGGAAGCCGCGCAGGGCGAGGTTGTCGAGGCCGTCAATTTCAATGCACCCGGACAGGTCGTGATCGCCGGGCTCGCGAGCGCCGTGGCTCGCGCCATCGAGGTTGCAACCGCGAAGGGGGCGCGGCGCGCCATGACGCTGCCCATGAGTGTTCCCGCACACAGTTCTCTGATGCAGCCGGCGGCCGAAAAATTACGGACGCGGCTGGACACTACGCCCGTGGCGGAACGCTCCGACATGAAAGTGTACGGCGTCGATTGCAAGATACACTCCGGCGCAAGCGAGATACGTGCCGGTCTGGTCAGGCAATTGGCGACGCCCGTGTACTGGGCGGCGACGGTGCGCACCATGATCTTTGCGGGTGCCACGCAGATCATCGAGTGCGGTCCGGGGAAAGTACTCACGGCGCTGAATCGGCGCGTGGACAAGAATCGGGATCTCAAAATGCTGGCGCTGGAAGACCCTCAGGCTTTCGATGAGGCGCTCGCGGCGGTGGCAATACCATGTTGAACGGGGAAATCGCCTTGGTCACCGGCGCCTCGCGCGGGATAGGCGCCGCCATTGCCGATCGCTTGAGCCGCGATGGGGCGCGGGTCATCGGCACAGCCACCACCCCTGAGGGGGCGGCGCGCATCACGGAGCACCTCGCGGCGCGCGGCGGGCGCGGGGCCGTGCTCGATGTGATCAGCCAGGAATCGATCGATGCACTGATGGATGACATCGAGGCGAAGGAAGGGTCCGTCGGTATTCTGTGCAACAACGCCGGCATTACCCGCGATACCCTGTTACTGCGCATGAAGCCGGATGACTGGGATGCCGTCATCCAGACCAATCTGGCCTCCGTGTTCCGACTCTCCAAGGCGGTATTGCGCGGCATGATGAAGGCCCGCAAGGGACGCATCATCAGCATCACCTCGGTGGTCGGCCTGACCGGCAATCCCGGCCAGGCGAATTATGCCGCCGCCAAGGCCGGCATCATCGGATTCACCAAATCGCTGGCCCGCGAGGTCGGTTCGCGCGGCATCACGGCCAACGCGATTGCCCCCGGATTCATCGATACCGACATGACGCGTGCGTTGAGCGAGGCGCAGCATGCGGCGCTCAACGCTCAAATCCCCTTGGGAAGGCTCGGCCAGCCGGCGGATATCGCCGCGGCGGTGGCGTTTTTGTGCTCCGCCGACGGGGCCTATATCACGGGCGAGACGCTGCACGTCAACGGCGGGATGTACATGCCATGAGCGCTTTTGAGCCTTTTTTGGCACCCTCAGTTGCGCTCTTTTGTCAACAATCCTGGGCAGGCCAAACCCAAATGTGCGGTCAAAGGTAGCCGCCGTCGCCGCGTTCACATAAAATACGCGCCCGGTCGATGCCGCTGGTCGCAAGGGTACTGAAACCGTGAAACCGCGATACCGCATGAATAGCAATTCCGAGAGGACACCATAACGATGAGTACTGTTGAGCAGCAAGTTAAAAAGATCGTGGCCGAACAGTTGGGCGTGAAAGAAGAAGAAGTCACCAATGATGCCTCGTTCGTAGACGACTTGGGGGCAGACTCGCTGGACACGGTGGAACTGGTGATGGCGCTCGAGGAAGAATTCGAGACGGAGATTCCCGACGAGGACGCCGAGAAGATCACCACGGTGCAGCAGGCAATCGACTATATCAATTCGCACAAGGGCAAGGCCTGAGCCTGTTGAGCAAACGACGCGTCGTCATTACGGGCCTTGGAATCGTATCGCCGGTCGGCAACGACGTGGCGAGCGCGTGGGCCTCCATCTTGGCGGGCCGCAGCGGCATCGCGCCCATCGAGCGGTTCGACACCGGCAGCTTTCCGACGCACTTCGGCGGCGAAATCCGCAAGCTCGAGCTGGAATCGTACATGAGCGCCAAGGACGCGCGGCGCATGGATGCGTTCATGCAGTACGGCGTCGTGGCCGGCATGCAGGCGATGCGCGATTCCGGATTCGAGGTGACGGAGGCGAATTCGGATCGCGTCGGCATCATGATGGGGTCGGGCATGGGCGGCCTGGAGTCCATCGAAGAGACGTACGATAAGTATCTCGAGACGCACTCTCCCAAGAAGGTCTCGCCGTTTTTCATCCCCGCCAGCATCATCAATCTGGTCAGCGGGCACCTGTCGATCGCCTTCAAGATCACCGGACCGAATCTGGCGGTGGCAACCGCCTGCACCACCTCCACTCACGCCCTGGGATTGGCGATGCGCCTGATCCAGTACGGCGAGGCGGATGCTATGCTGGCCGGAGGTTCGGAGATGGCGACCTGCGTGACCGGGATGAGCGGGTTCGCGCAAGCCAAGGCGTTGTCGCAGCGTAACGATGATCCGCAGGGTGCCAGCCGCCCCTGGGACAAGGATCGCGACGGCTTCGTCATGGGAGACGGTGCCGGCGCGATGCTGCTCGAGGAGTACGAGCATGCCAAGGCGCGCGGCGCGAAGATTTACGCGGAAATCGTCGGTTTTGGAATGAGCGGCGATGCCTTCCATGTCACCGCGCCGCCCGATGACGGCGAGGGCGCCCGTAAAGCCATGGCCAAGGCCCTCGTCGATGCGCAATTGAACCCCGATCAGGTGCAGTACGTGAACGCCCACGCCACCTCGACCGGACTCGGCGATCGTGCCGAGACGCTCGCCATTCGGCGCGCATTCGGCGCGGCTGCGGACAAACTGGCGGTCAGCTCCACCAAATCCATGACCGGGCATCTGCTGGGCGCCGCCGGAGCGGTCGAGGCGATATTTTCCGTGTTGGCGCTGCGCGATCAAGTCGCGCCCCCCACCATCAACCTTCACCAGCCCGGCGAGGGCTGCGACCTCGATTACGTGCCGAACACGGCGCGTCAGATGCCGCTCACCTACACCCTGTCCAATTCATTTGGCTTCGGTGGCACGAACGGCTCGCTCATTTTCCGTCGAATTTGAGCCGCTGGAACTGATCGAGCGGTTTCCGGAAGTTTATCCGGGACTGCTCGAGAGTGGTTCGATGCCGGCCCGCCTCAGTGCACGCTACGATATTCTGCCCATTGCATCGGGCGAGCGCCTGGTGCTGGATGCCGACTACCGATTGACGGGGCCTCACGCCGGTGCCGGTGGCTTTCTAAGCGCCCTCGAAGCGTGGTGGAGGTCTTTGCGGACCGACGCGCACACCGCGCCCGGCGAGGCGGCGCGCCTGCCATTCACCGGCGGCTGGCTCCTGTATCTTGGCTACGAGCTGGCGTCGGAAATCGAGACCTGTCTGGCATTGCCGCCAAGTTCGGATCCCGTCGTCGCGCTCGCGCTGCGCGCACCGGCGGCGTGGTTGCGCGATCGTTCAACCGGCGACGCCTGGCTGGTCGCGGAGCCCGGCTTTGATGCGTTGCTGGATGAGTTCGAACGGCGCGTTCAGCATCTGCGCGCCGCGGCACCTGTGCGCGGCGCGGTGTTTCAGATCGCCGAAGAGGATCCGGGGAAGTTTCTCGCGGCGGCGCGCCGGGCCCTCGAGTACACGGCGGCGGGCGATGTGTACCAGACGAATCTTTCGCGGCAGTGGCAGGCGACCGCCTCGCGCCCGGTCAGCCCGGTCGCGGTCTACCGGCGATTGCGCAGCACCAATCCCAGTCCCTTTGCGGCGATTCTGCGTTACGAGGATTTCGCGCTGCTGAGTTCCTCGCCGGAGCGCCTGGTGGCGGTTCGCGACGGCACCGTCTCGACGCGTCCGATCGCCGGCACCCGGCCGCGCGGCGCAACCCTCGATGATGATGAGGCGCTGATCCGCTCGCTTCTCGACAATGAAAAAGAGCGTGCCGAGCATGTGATGCTGATTGATTTGGAACGCAACGATCTGGGCCGCGTGTGCGTCGGCGGTTCCGTGCAGGTGGACGAATACATGAGCATCGAGACATACGCCCACGTGCATCACATCGTGTCGAATGTGCGCGGGCGCCTGCGGGATGCCGTATCGCCGACGGATGTCATCCGGGCGCTGTTTCCCGGCGGTACGATCACCGGTTGTCCGAAGATCCGCTGCATGCAGATCATTGCCGAGCTGGAGAACTGCGGCCGGGGTGCCTACACCGGATCGATCGGCTACCTCAATCGCGACGGCAGCTGCGATCTGAACATTCTGATCCGCACCATCACCGCGCAAGGCATGACGTTCAAGTTCCGTGCCGGTGCCGGTATCGTCGCGGATTCCGTGCCGGCGCAGGAACTCGCTGAAACACGGGCGAAGGCCGAGGGTCTGCTGCGCGCCCTGGACAGCCGGCTGTGAAGGTTTGGATCAACGGCCGCAGCCGCACGACGATCGAGGCCCTCGATCGGGGCTTGCAGTACGGCGACGGCATTTTTGAGACCATGAGAGTGCAAGGCCACCGCATCAGACTGCTGGACCTGCATCTGGATCGTCTCTACCGAAGCTGCCGGCGGTTGAAGATCGGCGCGCCCGAGCCTGCCCTACTGCAACGCGAATTGCAGCGCATCGCCGCCCTGCGTCCGGAGGGGGTGCTCAAGCTGATGGTCACTCGCGGCTGCGGCCCGCGCGGCTATCGGCCCACAGGGCGTGAACAGGCCACGCGAATCGCAATCTTGCAGCCGCTGCCCCGCATCGCCCCTGCCCAAGCGGCAAAGGCGGTACGGCTGCGCCTGTGTGCGACCTGCTTGAGCACGAATCCCAGCCTCGCTGGTTTGAAAACACTGAATCGCCTCGATGCCGTGCTGGCACGCGCCGAATGGACGGATGAGCGCATCTGGGAGGGGTTGATGAGGGATGTGGACGGCAACTACGTCTGCGGTACGATGTCCAACCTGTTCTTGAGGCGCGGCACGACTTTGATGACGCCGCTGCTGGATCGATGCGGTGTCGCCGGCGTGATGCGCCGCTGGATCTTGGACACCACCCTCGAGCTGCGCCTGCGCACGGTGGAGCGTCGCATCCGCTGGGCTGACTTGAAGTCGGCAGAGGAAGTCTTTATGAGCAATGCCGTCGTGGGGATCCGTTCGGTGCGCACGATCGAAGGCGCACGCTTGGGCAGGCTGCAATTCAAGAGCTCGGACACCGCGCGCGAACTGCGCTCGCTGCTGGCCGGTCAATGAAGCGAATCCTGCGCCTCGGCATGGCGCTCATCGTGTTGGTACTGATTGCCGCCGCGGCCACGGTCGTACGGTCGGGCATGCTCAGTCTCGATGCGCCGCTGCGGGTGACGGCGCCGACGCGATTCAAGGTGGCGCCCGGCGCGAGTTTCGCGCACGTTGCAGCCGAACTGGCCGGGCAGGGCATCGTCGCCCAGCCACGAGCGTGGATTCTCTATGCCCGATGGAAGGGACTGGCACCCGCCGTCAAGGCCGGCGAGTACGAGATTCAGCCGGGCTCGACCCCGCGCGAGCTATTGACGAAAATGGTGAACGGTCAGGTGCTGTCGCATTCCTTTACCATCGTGGACGGTTGGCGCGTGCAGGATCTGCTCGAGGCCTTGAGGCGCAATCCCGACGTCGTGACCACCTCGCCGGAGGCCACCTGGCCGGTGCGGGCGGCCAATATCATGACCAAGCTCGGGGCGCCGGGCACCGATGCCGAGGGACAATTTCTGCCCGAGACCTACCGCTTCATCAGCGGCACCACGGACATCGACTTGCTGCGTCAGGCACATACTGCGTTGGTCCGGGAGTTGGATGCCGCCTGGATGGATCGCGATCCGGAGCTGCCGCTGCACACTGTCCAGGAGCTGCTGATCATGGCTTCCATCGTGCAAAAGGAGAGCGGATTGCCGCAGGAGCTTCCCAAGATCGCGGGCTTGTACCTCCATCGCTTGAGTGTGGGGATGCGGCTGCAGGCCGACCCCACGGTCATTTACGGTTTGGGTGAACGCTACGATGGCGACGTTCACACCGTGGATCTGCGCACCGACGGGCCATACAATACTTACACCCGCGTCGGCCTGCCGCCGACGCCCATCGCCCTGGCAGGCGCCGCGGTGATTCGCGCCACGGCCCACCCGGAGAAAACCGACGCCATCTACTTTGTCGCCTCGACCAAGGGAGACGGCAGCCACGTCTTTTCCGCCACCCTCGAGCAGCACAATGCCGCAGTCGCCGCCTACGTCGCGCATCAGCGCAAGGCCGCCCAGGAATCTGCGCGATGAGCGCCGGGCGCTTCATCACCCTGGAAGGCATCGAAGGGGTGGGCAAGAGCACGCAGGTGGCGCGCCTGTCCGAGGCCTTGGGATTGCTCGGCATCGCGCATGTCGTGACCCGCGAACCCGGCGGCACACCGCTCGCGGAAAGCATTCGCGATGTGGTCTTGAGCGCGCGCGAGGAACCCTTGCCGCCGACGGCGGAACTGCTGCTCATGTTTGCGGCGCGTGCGGTGCATCTCGCGAATCACATACTGCCCAGTCTTAGCGCGGGCCGTTGGGTCATCTGCGATCGATTCACGGACGCGACTTATGCCTACCAGGGAGGCGGGCGGGGCTTGAGAGTGGGCGCGATCGCGGAATTGGAATCCATGGTGCAAGGGGCGCTGCGTCCGGACCTTACCGTGCTGCTCGATGCGCCGGTGGCGAACGCACTGGCGCGCGCGCGCCGCCGAAATGCCGGCGCGCCTGAGGATCGCTTTGAACGCGAGCGCAGCGAATTCTTCGAGCGCGTGAGAAATCTCTACCTCGCGAGGGCGGCGGCCGAGCCTGAGCGCTTCGCCATCGTCGATGCCACGCAATCGGTCGATGAGGTCGGTGCACGGATTCTCGAGCAGCTCAAGGCGAGATCATGGATTTCCTGAGCGCCAATTCTTTGCCGTGGCTCAACCCAGCGCAGCAGCGGCTGCAGGCCGCGCTCGAGTCAGGCCATCTGCCGCATTCGCTGCTGGTGCTGAGCGTGCCCGGCCTGGGCGCCGAGCAGCTGGCGCGTTGGATCACCGCCCTGGCGCTGTGCGAGTCGCCGGGCGCGCGCCCCTGCGATGCCTGTCCATCGTGCCGCTTGCTGCGCTCGGACAGCCACCCCGATTCGCATGTCGTGCGCCTCGAGGACGATGCGCAACAGATCAAGATCGATCAGATCCGAGAGCTCATCGATGCCCTCACGCTGAAGAGCTACCGCGGAGGCTATAAGGTGGGGATCATCGAGGCTGCCGAGGCGCTGAACACCAACGGCGCCAACGCATTCTTGAAGACCCTGGAGGAGCCTTCCGCCGACACCGTGCTCATCATGATCGCAAGGCCCAATCACCGCCTGCCGGCCACCGTGGCCAGCCGCTGCCTGCGCCTGAACCTGCGCCCGCCGGCGACGGAGGATGCCATCGCATGGCTCAAAGCGAACTCATCCGCCGCGAATTCCTGGCACGCGGCTCTGGCCCTCGCCGGGGGTGCGCCGCTCCTGGCATTGCAGCTGGACGCCGAGGGACTGGCCGCGATCGATGCCGACATGCGCCAGTGCATCCTCGAACTGGCCGAAGGTTCCGTGGATGTGACGCTGCTGGCGGAACGCTGGGTCCGATCCCATCCGGGCATACGTATCACTTGGCTTGAGAACTGGATCACACAGCGAGTACACGCAGCACTCGGAGCCGCAACTTCGCATCAAACTGCGGAACCGGTCCGCTTGCCTGCCGCTTTACTTAAGCCCAAGATAAGAGCCCTATTCGAGCTGCTGGACGCCGCGCGGGACGTCCGGCGTTTCGCATCGACCGGCATGAATCAACAATTGGCGCTGGAGGCCTTGCTGGTCGGTGGTCGAACCGCTTTGGGGAAGTGATGCACTTGTGGAATCATAGGAATTGAGAAGTCCAAGCAATAAACCGGGTCTGCTGACGCTTACCATCAAGGATAAGAGCGCGCTGTATCTCGCCTACATGCCTTTCGTGAAAAATGGGGGCCTGTTCATCCCCACGAACAGCAATTATCGTCTGGGCGATGAAGTGTTCATGCTGCTCAATCTGATGGGCGAGGAAGAGAAGCTGCCCGTGGCCGGCCGCGTGATATGGATGACCCCGAAGGGCGCGCAGGGTAAAAGGACCGCCGGCATCGGCGTGCAGTTCAGCGATCAGGATCGCGGCAACACCCAGAAGAAAATCGAAAACTATCTCGCCGGCGCACTCGGCGGAGACAAGCCCACGCACACGATGTAATGTCGTGACGTGGCGCGAACCCGACGGCAAGCGACCACGAGAGACGGGCGCCCATCAGCCAGGACTACGCCGCGGCCTTCGATTCCTCGTAGCGCTCAATCTTGGGGTGGCGGCGCTTCCTCGCCTGCGCCAGATCGTAGGCGGACTGCATCCCCACCCACATCTGCGCGGACGACCCAAGCGCCGCCTCCAAGCGGATCGCCAGCTCGGCGCTGATCCCCGCGTGGCCATTGAGGACACGCGAGAGGGTGACGCGGCTAACCTTCAGCCGCTTCGCAAACTCGGTCACCGCAATACCCCCATCCTCACGGCAAACGGTATTCTTGAGCACGCGCCCCGGATGGGGGGGGTTGAACATCTCGCTCATGACAAACTCCATGAATATATTTTAGTGATAATCCTGGTAGTCGACCAAAATCGCATCGCTACCCTTAAACGAAAACGTCAGTCGCCAATTGCCATTTACCGACACCGCCCAATGCCCAGCTAAGTCGGCCTTGAGGGGATGCCAGTCCCACCCAGGCAGATTCATGTCCTCCGGCCGGGCCGCGTAGTTCAAGGCGGAAAGCTGTTCCTCCAGCTTCGTCGCATGCTTCGGTTGGATGCCGGCTTTGGACCCGGTCGCGAAAAACTTCTCGATCCCTTTATGGCGGAACGTCTTTATCACACTTGATAAGTGTATCGATACACGATACATAGCGCAAATAGGCGATGTGACCGTCAGCGCGCACCCGGCGCAGGCCGCTCCGGCAGCGGTTCGATGTAAACCGGCGGCGGAGGCGGCGGCTCGATCGTGAGCGGCTTGTGCGGCGCTCTTGCCAGATAAACCGTCGCGGCGATGATCACCAGTACGAACGCAATGGCCAGATACTTGTACTGCGCCAGCATCGATGGGGCTTGGTATTCGAAGCGGGGCTTCGGAACGTAGCTGTCAGGCCCCTTGCCTCCGGCAGGTCCGGACGCGGGGTCAGGTACCGCGCGCTCGGTCACTGTGCTGTCAGGCGCTGCGCTGTCAGGCACTGCGTGAGCGGGCGGCTTCGCTCGCCGCGAGACCGCCTCTGAGCACATAAGCTTCAAATCCCCGCTCGCTCAAGATATACGCGGCCGCGGAGCTGCGCCGACCCGTGTCGCAGCACACGACGTATTGGGTATTCTTGTCCAGGGCATTGAGCTTCAGGCGAATGAAGTACAGCGGGATGTTCACCGCGTCGTCGATGCGAAAATTTTGAAACTCGCTGGGCAGCCGCACATCCAGCCACTTGCCGCCGCCCGCAACGATTTCTCTGGCTTTCTGCTGATCGACCCACTGCAACAGCGGCTCATTCAGCAAGGTCTGGAAATCATGCTTGCCGAGGCGCATCAAGGTGCCGTCGGTCGACATGGTCACCGTCGCGTTGCGTTTGGCTTCGGCGATCAAGGCCTCTTCCCCGAAGCTGTCGCCCGGACCCAATTCGGCCAGCTTGATGCCTTCCTTGTTCAGAGGCGTCTCACGTGTCACGACGCATTTGCCGGCAACCACGACGTAGAAGTAATCCCCCTCGGTACCCTGCTTGATGACGATATCGCCGGCCCGATAGTTGATGCGCTGCATGCGCATGAAGATGGCTTGAATATTGGCCGGTGGAATGCGATGGAATGCCTTGGTCTGCAGCAGCGTCGTCATCCAATCGCCGGTGACATCCAGGCCGTCGCCGCGCAACTCCGCCACCTCGTACTGGCCGGTTTGATCCCAGGTCAGCAGCACATCGAGCAAGTCGCTGTCGATCATGATGTATTCAAGATCCATCGCAGCACGTGCCGTAAACCTTCGCGGCAGGCCGGGTGCCAGCGCGGCGCGCGCTTCGGCCGTGCCGGCCTTGATCACCCCCATGATGCGGTCATCGGCGCACAGCTCCACCTGCCCGGACACCAGATAAAAGGTGCGCTTGTCGGTGTCACCCTCCTTGAACAACACGCGGCCCGCGCCCAAGTCTCGAATGACTGTTTTTCGGGCGAGCGCGTGCAGGTTTTCTCTCTTCAGGCCGTCGAGGGGCGAGAAAGTCTTCAAGACCGCCAGGTCGATTGGTCGCTCGTCCATCAAGAAACACTTCTGCCTTAGGGCTCAACCCCATGAATTTGCCTGCGAATCCTATCATATGCGGGGCCTGCGCAGCCCAGCCGTGGTTCACATCAGACGGGTGTCAAGAAATGAGTTCCCATCCGGCATCCGGACGGAAGCGTTCCCCGTAGCGATCTGCGAGTTCGTTCAGGCGGTGGGTGATGTGGGTGATGCCGCGGTCCTTCGCATATTGGAGCGGTCCGCCCCGAAATGGCGCGAAACCCGTCGCAAATACCGCACCCGCATCCAGTAAATCGGCATCTTGCACCGTTCCTTCGCGCAGGCACGCAACCGCCTCGTTGAGCAGGGGTAGTATCAGCCGGTCTTCCAAGTCCGGCGGAATCGCCGCCGGCCGCGGCTGTTCTTTTTGAGCCTTTCCATTCTGCCAGCGATAGAAACCTTCGCCGCTTTTACGGCCAAGTTTTTTTTGCTCAACCAGCTTGACCAAGATCTGCGGCACTTCCCGGCCCAAGGCCTTCCCCAAGACGCGCCCGACGTGCAGAGAAACGTCCAAACCCACCACATCCGACAGCTCGACGGGACCCATAGGCATGCCGAATTGCTCGGCCGCGCGGTCGATCACTGCCGCAGGTATGCCCGCTTCGAGCGCAAAGAACGCCTCATTGACGTACGGGGTCAAGATGCGATTGACGACGAAGCCCGGCGCGCTCTTGCAAGGCAGCGGCAGCTTGTCGAGTTTGCGGGTGAATTTGAGCGCGTCTTGCACGACCTTGGGCCGCGTCATGGCTCCCTGAACGACTTCGACGAGCTGCAACTGGGCCACGGGATTGAAGAAATGAATGCCGACCAGGCGGCTTGGATCTGCGAGCTTCTGGCAGAGAATTTCGATCTGGATGCTCGAGGTGTTGGTGGCGAGCACGGCGTGCTCCTTGAGCTTCGGCTCCAGCTCGGCGTACAGCGCTTGTTTCGCCTCGATATTTTCGAAAATGGCCTCGATCACGACATCGGCCAGAGCGGCGCCATCGCCTTTGACATCCATCTTCAGGCGCGACATCGCCTCGGCCGCGGCGGCGGGCGCCTTGAGCCGCTTCTCGAAAAAAGCTTTGGCGCGGCTCAATGCCGGCTCGATCAATTCTTCGCTGCGATCCTGCAGGGTGACGTTCATGCCCCGAAATGCCGCCCACGCGGCAATGTCGCCGCCCATGACGCCGGCCCCGATCACATGCAGGTGCTTGAACTCGGCGCTCGATCCTCCCCCCAAACCCTTGAGCCGATCCTGCAGCAAAAAAACGCGCACCAAATTGCGCGAAGTGGGCGTGCACATCAGCTCGCTGATGGAGCGGGCCTCTGCTTCATAGGCGGCAGTGCCGGCGGCACCGGACTTGAGCCAAAGGGCCACGATGGCATAGGGCGCAGGGTAGTGCTCGGGTCGAATGTTTTGCCGCAACAGCGCCACGCTCTGCCTCGCGACGAAGGGACGCACCGCGCTCAAGTTCATCAGTTTCTCGACGAAAGGGGCCGTCTTTTTCGGCGGCCGGCGCAAACCTAAGGCTTTGGCGCGTGCGGCCAGTTCCGCCGGTGGCACCAGCTCATCCAGCAACCCCACGCTTCTGGCGCGGGCGCCTCTGAAGGGCCTGCCCTTGAGCATGAGTTCGAGCGCGGGCCGCACCCCAATGAGCTGCACGCTGCGCACCGTGCCTCCAAAGCCCGGATGAATGCCGAGCAGTACCTCGGGCAGGCCCAGCGACAGCGCCGTGTCATCGGCGCCGATCCGGTAGGTGCAGGCGAGCGCCAACTCGAGTCCGCCGCCCAGGGCGAAACCGTGCAGGGCAGCGACGGTCGGGAAGGGCAGCTGCTCCAGTTGCTCGAGGACGGATTGTCCGGCGCGCACCAGTTCGTAGCCTTGTGCCGGGGTGCGAACCGTCAAGAACTCCTTGATGTCGGCACCGGCGATGAAGCCATTGGGCTTGCCCGACTTCACCACCATGGCGAGCGGGCGCAGTGCGGCGACCTCGGTAAGCCGGGCCGCCAATTCGCGCACCACCTCGCCGGACAGCACATTGGTGGACGCCCCCGCCATGTCGCAGGTCAGCCACGCCACGCGGTCGGTATCGACGTCCAATTTCCAGTGCTTGCTCATGCGGCTTGTCGGGCGGATTTGAGGATCGTGAAGTCGCAGACCAGGGGAAGGTGATCGGAGAACTGTACATCCGGTACCGAAAATCGGTTCACTTCAATTTGCGCACTGTGCAAAATGAAATCAAGCTCTTTGCGCGGACTGCGGCTCGGATAGGAGAAAAGGCCGTGCGTGTTGGCGCTGGTCAAGCCCGCGGCCTGCCGGAACAGGTAGATTTCGTGCTCGCCCCAGTAGGTGTTGAAGTCCCCGGCGACGATCACCGGCTTGGCGGTCTTGCGCACCAGATCGTAGAGATAGCGGAGCTGGTATTGCCGGTGCCTGAATTTCAACGACAGGTGCACCAGGAAGATGGCAATGTCGTCGAGCTCCAATTCGATGATCAGCCGCTTGATCCCCGTGTCGAAGTAGTGGAATCGCTCGCCTCTGACGCGCGGCGCGGCGAGAAAGGCGTTGGCCTGTTTGCGGACGATGGGGACCAGCTGATTGACCGACGAGACGCCGTACTTGCACTCGTAAGTCGAATAATGCCCGAGTGAGCGTGCGATGAAGTCGGCCTGATTGACCATGCCGGTACGGATCGAACCGGTGTCGACTTCGATGAGGCCCACCACATCAGGATCCTGCTCCTTGATGAAGTCGGTGATGCGCGACAGCACGTGCCGGCTGGAGCGAAGGTAACCGGCACCCGGGACCGGGAGATGGAAAGCCGGCCCCGTTCCGGTGGCATACCGTATATTGTAAATCAGCAATCGCACCAGGCATTGTATCGGCGGGCGGTGCTTCGCGCTTGCAGTTCGGCGCGCTACACTAACCGCATGTCGGCCGACCCCATCCGCTTATTCGTCAGCCACGCGTGGGCTGAGAACGACGATTATACGCGGCTCTTCGAGTACCTCGAGGCGTCTGGTAAGTTTTACTATTTCAACACCAGTCAGCCCCAGGGCAACGCGCCCGTGGACAAGGAATCGCAGCGTGAGGAGCTGCGCCGCCAGATTGCTCCCTGCGAAGTACTGGTAGTGTTGCCCGGGGTGTACAAACTCGCGCCCGAGCTGGTGCTGTTTCAGATGAATTTCGCCAAAGCCGCCGACCGGCCCATCGTGGCGATGGAGAATTTCGGCTCCACCGACCCTTTACCCAAACCCATCAAAGATCTTGCGGATGAAGTGAGCGCGTGGAATGAGCGCAACTTGATCGATGCGCTGCGCCGTCAGGCGCGCCACCAGGAGACGACGCGATGGGATACCATCGAATTCAAGCTCGATTGAATTGACCGGCAGGCTGCCTGCTAGTTGCTGGCGGCCAAGGCCGGCGCGGCGTACTCTTCCGCGTCCCGTTCTACGGAATGCAATTGCACCACGCTGGCGGGGCGCGCGACGCTGTGGTGCGTCTTACACATCAGCCCGAAGATCTCCACGATGTGCGCCGCACAGTCGTCGGCTTCCTGATTCGACATCTTGCGCACCGAAGCGGTCACCGCATCCTCGCCGCGCAGCGGGGCAACCCCGCACAGGCTGCGCATCACCTGCCCGTAGCACTCACGCACCTCGCTGGGAATGTCGCTCTCCTGCAGAGCGGCGAGATGCCGGCGATAGGCACAGATCAGCCGTTGCTTGATGGGGGTCGAGCGCACCAATTCGAGAGTGGCAAAATGGAAACATTCCCAAGCACTGATCATAAAGCCCCACGATGAACAATGACCTAAACCTAAAGTGGTTTCGAGGCCGCCAACTCCCCGGGAGTCTTGTTAAATCAAGACTCTGCGGCTGGAATATACAAGACAATCGCAGAAACGCAACGCGGATTTTGTCAAACTTTTGAACTGCGTCCGGGCGGACATTGCGGAGCGGCTGGGAGGGGCTGGGAGAGGTGTTTTAGTAGTCAAATGATATAGTAGTTATATCCTATTGAAAAAAAACAATAAATCGGCTGGTCCGGCCAAGCGGCGTCTTATGCAGACTGTCCGGCGGAATCCTCGAGCCGCTCCTCGGCGTGGGCTGAGTGATCAGCCCCGATCAGCATGTACACGCCGGGCACCACGAACAGGGTGAACAAAGTGCCGATGGCAAGACCGGTTGAAATCACCAGGCCGATCGAAAAGCGCGATGCCGCGCCGGCGCCGCTCGCGAACACCAGCGGCAACACCCCAAGCACCATCGCCGCCGTCGTCATCAGAATGGGCCGTAGTCGCACGGTCGCGGCCGCCACAATCGCCGCGGCCTTGGATTTGCCGCCGTGTTGTTCTTCATTGGCGACCTCCACGATCAGAATACCGTGTTTGCTGATCAATCCGATGAGTGTCACCAGCCCGACCTGGGTGTAGATGTTCAGACTGGCGCCGTGAAGCCCCAAGGCAATGAATATCAAGGCGCCCGCGATCGACAGGGGCACCGAGATCAGAATGACCAAGGGATCGCGAAAACTTTCGAACAAGGCGGCGAGCGCCAGAAAGACGATAATGATGGCAAAGCCGAATGTCCCCAGGACGCCCGTGGATTCCTGCAGGTACTGGCGCATCAGGCCGCCGGTGTCCACGCTGTATCCTTGCGGCAGGGTTCGAGCGGCGAGATCCTGAAGGTACTTCACGACATCTGCCTGAGAGACACCTTGGGACGGCACGCCGGACAAGGTTGCGGCGTTCAGCTGCTGAAAATGATTCAGCGTTTCCGGCACGGTCTCGGACCTGATGGTCGCGATGGTCGAAAGCGGCACCGGCACTCCCCCGATCGTGGCGATGGGATAATTCAGCAATTGATCTGCATTCAGGCGCGAGGCGCGTTCGACCTGGGGGATGACCTTGTACGAGCGCGTTTGCATGCTGAAATAATTCACGTATCCGCCGCCTAGCAGGGCGCCCAGCGACTGGCCCACCTGACTCATCGTCAGGCCGATCTGTGCCGCCTTGTCGCGGTCGATTTCGATCACCGATTGCGGTGAATCGATCTTCAGATCGCTGTCGACGAAGTTGAACATGCCGCTCTGATTCAAGGTCTTCAGAAATGCCTGCGACACCTCATACAGGCGCGCCGCCGGTTCGGTGGTCTCGATCGCGAATTGCACCGGGTACCCGCGCGCCCCCGGCAGCGAGGGTTGCTGGAACACGCCGAATCTCTGTGCGGGCAGGGTATTCAATTTCGCCTGCAACGCATATTGAATCTCGGTGGCGCCCAGCTTGCGCTGGTCGCGCGGCACCAGGGGCACACCGGCGATGGACTGGCCGGGCGCGTCGATTTGAAATATCGCCCGCTGTCCGTCCTGGGCTTTTAGAATCGAGTACGCCTGCGTGGCATACAGCATTTTGCGCTGCAGTGTTGCGTCGGGCGCGTAGGTCGCCTGCGCCAGCACGAAACCTTGGTCCTCTTGCGGCGCCAGCTCGCTCTTCGAGCTTCGATACAGCAGGAAAATGCAGCCCATGATGACGATCACGAACACCGCGGTCACGGGCGTGTACCTTAAGCTGCGTTCCAGCCACCGCTGGTAGCCGGTACGCAGCCGGTCAAAGCGGGTATCGATGAATCGGATGACCCGGGTCTCCCAGTTCACCTTGTCGGCCCGATGCGGACGCAACAATCGAGAGCACATCATGGGCGAGAGCGTCAGCGCAATGACGGCTGACACCGTCACGGCGCCCGCCACCGTGAACGCAAATTCCGTGAACAAGGCGCCCGTCAGCCCACCCTGAAATCCGATGGGTATGTATACGGCGAGCAATACCACCGTCATGGCGATGATGGGGTTGGCCAGTTCCCGCGCGGCCTGCATGGCCGCGGCCACGGGCGGGGTCCCGGCCTCCAAGTGCCGATTGACATTTTCCACGACGATAATGGCATCGTCGACCACCAGGCCGATGGAGAGCACGAGCGCCAAGAGGGTCAAAAGATTGATGGAGAAACCCAACGCCAGCATGATGGCCAGCGTGCCCACCAGGGAAAGCGGGATGGCCACGACCGGAATCAATACCGAGCGCGGCGACCCTAAGAACGCAAAAATGACCAACATGACGATGAGCAGCGCTTCAATCAGCGTCACCACCACTTCCCTGATGGAGCCGTTGACGAAGTCGGTCGAATCGTAAGCCACCAATATCGCCATGCCCTGCGGCAGCTGCGAGCGAATCTCCGGGATGTTGGCTTTGACGCCGTTGACGACGTTCAGCAGATTCGCGCTGGGCGCGATTTGAATGCCGATAAAGACGCCGTTGTTGCCGTCGAAGCGCACCGCGGCTTCGTAGCTGTCCGCACCCAAGGTCACCTGCGCCACATCGCTCAAACGAATGATGCCGCCGTTCACCTGCTTGACGATCAAGTTGCGAAATTCAGCGAGGGAATGCAGATTGCTGCTGGAAGTCAGCGTGACCTGAACCATCTGCCCCTTGGTGTTGCCGACGGCGGAGATGAAGTCATTGTTCGCAAGCGCGGTGTAAACATCCGTCGCGGTGAGTCCGTAGGAAGCCAGTTTTTTCGGATCCATCCAGGCGCGCAGAGAAAACGTCTGTGAGCCGAGCAATTCTGCCTGCTGCACGCCCGGGACTGCCTGAAATTTCGGTATCACCACCCGGGTCAGATAATCGGTGATTTGATTCGATGCCAGGGTATCGCTGCGAAACGCGATGTACATGGCATCGAGCGTCTGGCCGACCTGCACGGTGATCGTCGGCTGCAGCGCACCGATCGGCAGCTGATTCAGGATGGAGTTGACCTTGATGTTGATTTCGCTGGCCGCTTTGGAGGTGTCGTAGTTCTGGCGAAGATTGACGGTTACGACACTGGTGCTGTTTTGGCTGACCGACGTCATGTAATCGATGCCGTTCGCCTGAGCAACGGCGGTCTCGATCGGCGTGGTGATGAATCCGGCGATCGACTCCGGATCGGCGCCCGGATAGGAGGTCGAAATGGTCACGACGCCGTTTTCAGTTTTCGGGTATGCGAGTACCTGCAGCGACGTGAATGACCTCAAGCCCACCACGAGAATGGCAAGACTGACCACAGAGGCCAGCACGGGACGGCGCACGAAGATGTCGGTGAAATTCACGATGCGGCCTTGAATGCTATTCGTTGGGCGGATTCGGACTGACCGAATTGGCCGGCAGCACGTCATTGTTGACCGCCACCGGAACGCCGTTGCGAAGCTTGATCTGGCCGGCAGTCACGATGACTTCGCCCGGCTTGATGCCGCTCTCCACGGCGATTTGATCGCCGCGGGTGGGCCCCAATTGGACGAAGCGCTGTTGAACCTGCAATCGCGGGTGACCCTTGTCGTCGACGCCGTTCTGCTCCACGACGTACACCGTATCGCCGTACGGGTTATAGGTCACCGCGGTCTGCGGCAAGGTGATGGGGTGGCGCTTATCGCCATACTCGATGCGCACACTGGCGAACATCCCCGGAACCAGCCGCCGGTCCGCATTGGGCAAGGATGCGCGCACTTGCACATTGCGGCTTGCCGCGTCCACTTTGGAATTGATCGATTCGACGATTCCTTTGAAGGATTGGCCCGGGTAGGTATCGACCGCCGCCGTGACCGGCTGCCCGATTTTCACCTGCGCGAGCGCCTGCTGCGGCAGGTAGAAATCGATGAGAATGGGATCGAGCGCCTGCAGGGTGACGATGGCGGTCCCCGCCGTCAGGTACTGGCCGAGATCGACCTGGCGGATACCCAGGCGCCCGGCGAACGGCGCCTTGACGATTTTCTCCTCGATCAATGCCTGTTGAGCCACGACCTGCGCATGGGCGGATTTTTGCGTCGACAGGTCGGCGTCCAACGTGGCCTGACTGACCGCCCGGGCCGCAAATTGCTCCTGATCGCGTTTCAAGGTTTGATCAGCCAGTTCCGCCGCGGCCTGCAGCTGCTGAAGCTTTGCGTAGTCATCGTTCGGATTGAGCCGCAGCAGCACCTTGCCCGCGGGAACCTCGTTTCCGGAATCAAATGCGATCTGCTCCACGACGCCCGAGGCTTGCGAGGACAAATCCGCGCCGCGCACCGCGCGCGCAGTTCCCGTGGATTCGTAGTAGGGCTGCCACTCGGCGGGGGCGGCCACGGTGGTCGAGACGGTTTGTGGGGCAGAAGCGGCGGCCGCCATGAATTTTTTGCCGAAGCCGGCGACGAAGTGCTGCCAGCCGAACACGGCGCCCAGCACCACCGCGACGGCGATGGCCATGATGATGATCGGCCTGATCATGGCTCGGGGCTTGACGGTATCGATGGTGCTCACAGTGAACTCTTTGCGGGTTGGGTTGAATTGGCGGCGACGTCCGAACGGTTCCACCAGCCGCCGCCGAGCGCTTGAAACAATGCGGCCGTATCGGCATAGCGCTGGGCCCGCGCCTTGATGAGCGCAATGGTGGCGGACTGATAGTTTTGCTCGGAAGTCAGGACCTGCAGATAGCTAGCCGCGCCGCTCTGGTACTGCACCTGGACCAGTCTGAGACTTTCCGCCGCGGTGCTCTGCGCCGCGACTTCGGCGGCCACGGCGTCCGCGTCGCCTTGCAGTGCATGCAGGGTGTCGGACACATTTTGAAATGCGGTGATGACTGTCGCGCGGTAATTGGCGGCGGCTTGTTCGGCCGCGGCGACGGCGGCGCGGCGCTGGTGAGTCAATTGGCCGCCTTTGAAAATGGGTTGGGTGAGCGATCCCGCCAAGCTCCAGATGACGGACGCGGGAGAGAAAACATCGGAAAAACTCACCGCTTCGCCGCCGTAGCTGCCGGTGAGGGTGATCTGCGGCAGCATGTTCGCGGTGGCCACGCCGATCTGGGCGGTGGCCTCATGCAGCAACGCGGAAAATTCGCGCACGTCCGGCCGCTGCTCGACCAGCTTGGACGGCAGGCTTACCGGCAGTTCGATCGGCAATGTCAATGACTCGAACTTGAATTCCGGGCCGGCGTAGTCCGCGGGCAGCGCGCCCACATACGCCGCCAACAGATTTTGTGCCTGAGCCAGCTGGATGCGCAGGGGGGGCAGGGTGGCGAGGGTGTTCTGCACAATGCTCTGCTGCTGCAGAAGATCTACGCGCGAGGCCCCACCGGCGCGCAGTCGACGCTGGGTGATGTCGAGCTGGGTTTGTTGGGACTGCGCGATGTCTTGCGTCGCCTCGATTTGGGCACGCAGCGAAGCCTCCGTGATGGCGGCGGTCACGATGTTCGCCGTCAGGCTGAGATAAGCGCCCTCGAGCGCGAATTTCTCGTACTCGGCCTGAGCGCCCAACGCCTCGACCTGCCGCCGGATGCCGCCAAAGGCGTCCAAGGTGTACGAGACGTTCACTTCGGCCTGGTTCAAGGTATAGAGGAACGAGCCGGCCTGCGGCGCGCCGAAGGCCACGCCGGGAACCTTCTGCCGCTGCGCGCCGAGCGTGCCGGAGACGCTGGGATAGTAGCTGCCGCGCTGCGCGGCGAATGTTTCATTCGCCTGACGCAAAGCCGCCGTCGCGGCTTCGAGCGTCGGACTATGGGCAAGACCGCGCTCGATCAACGCGTTGAGTTGCGGCGATTGAAACAGCGTCCACCACTGACCTTGAATATCGAGACCTTCGACAAAGCGTTGCGCTTGATCCTGCGGCGTGGGCGGCGCACTGGTTTGCGCCGGCAGTTGGCCGGGACCCACGAACCCCGGGGTTTGCGGCGGCTGCGGCGCCTTGAAGTTCGGACCGACGGCACAGGCGCTCAAGATCCACGCACCGGCCGCCGCGGCGGCACAAGCGATGCTCCCCTGTCGCTTCATGCGTGACACGTGTCGTTTTTCACCCCTTTAGCCTATGAACCTACAACGAACGGACAGCTTGCGATTCGACATGTTGCAACAACTATTTACGAAGTAGATATTCACTTGCTAAAATATATATTAGTGAATAGTTAGTATGCAAATTAATAATTCCGCATCGCAATTCGAGCTCGTCGAGGCCAATCTCGACAATTTGCGGGCGCGCGTGCCCGATTTGCCGGTATCGGGCATCTTGCTGTGCCGGCTGTTGATGCACATCGGCCGTGAGATGGCGGCGATGTTCGAGCAGCAAATCCGGCCCTTTGGGCTGGCCGAGGCGGAGTTTCGCGTGCTCACCACCCTGTTTTCTCAGCCGGACGGCGCCGCGCACCCGAGCGATTTGTGCGTCCGCGCCTCGCAAAGTCCCGCCAACATGTCGCGCATCAGCGATGCGCTGGTGAATCGCGGCTTGATTACACGCGTTTCGAGCGTTCATGACCGGCGCCGGTTGGTATTGCGCATCACGGAGGAGGGCGAGGCGTTCGTGCGTCAGCTGCTGCCGAAGTTGTTCGTGCCCTTGCGGGAGCTGCTTAAGGGTTTCCCTGAAGGGGAGCTGCGCCAAATGACCGCGCAGCTGAAGCGCCTCGGCGTCGAATTGGACCAGGTCAGCGCCGTAGGCGTACCGGAGCCGGCCCTGTGAGCCTGCCGCGAGCCGCGACGGCCGTGCTCATCGCCTTGACCCTGGGTTGCGCCGGATTGCCGCCGAAGCAGCGGCCCGTGCAATTGAGCCCGACTGCACCGCTCGAGGGCCTCGAGGCTGCGGCGGGCGGTAGTTGGCCGGCACCGGAATGGTGGAAGCGCTACCAGGATCCGACCTTGGATGAATTGATCGCCCTCGGCAGCGCGAACTCGCCCAGCCTGGCGACGGCGCATGCACGATATGACACGGCCCGGCAATCCGTCCGGCTCGCAGCCGCCGAATCCGGCGCGCACCTCGAGGCGGTCACGGACGCCGACCGTCAGCGATTGAGCGATAACGGTGTCTTCCCGCCGCGGCTGCTCGGATTCACCTGGTACGACCAGTTCGACTTAGGGTTGCAGGCCAGCTACACCTTCGACTGGTGGGGTAAGCAACGCGACGCCGTGGAGGCGGCCATGGACCAAGCCCATGCCGCCCAGGCGGATCGCAGCGCCGCTGCGTTGATGCTGGCCAGTTCCATCGCCGACACCTACTTCGGCTGGCAATCCGATCAGAACCGTCTGGTGCTGGCACGGGAAAAGGAAGCCGCCATCGACGCCCGAGGCAATGTGGCCGCTGCGCGCGTGCGCGCGGACTTGGATTCGGCCGACGAGTTGAGCAATTCCGATCTTGCACTGGCGGCGGCTCGAGAGCAGATTGCCGCCTTGGAGGGGTCCGCGAAGCTGCGTGTGGTGGCCTTGGCCGCGCTGGTGGGCCGTTCGATCGCCGATCTGCCGCCCCTGACGATGAAGCCGCTGCCCACGTTCCGCGGGCTGCTGCCCGATGACGTGAAGATCGATTTGATATCGCGGCGCGCCGATATCACCGCGAGCCGTTGGCGCGTCGAGGCGATGGAAAAGAGCTTGGCGTCCGCACGCGCCGATTTCTTTCCCGACGTCACGGTCAACGCGCTGCTCGGTCTCCAGAGCATCGATATGGGCAGGCTGCTCGAGTACGGCAGCCGTGTGCCTCAGGTCACCGCGGCCATTCATCTGCCGATCTTCGACGCCGGGCGGTTGAAGGCGCGCTACGGCGGCGCCCAGGCGGCGATCGCTTCTGCGGTGTCGAACTACCAGGACACGGTGATCAGCGCCGCGCGTGACGTCGCGATGCAGGCGACGACGCTGGCACAGGTCGATGCGCAGCGCACACAGCGCGCCAGGCAAGTGGCGGCGGCCCTGCGCCTGAAGAACACCGCAGCGGCGCGCGTGCGGCAGGAACTCGAGGATTCGCGCGGCGAGTTGATGGCGACCGCTTCCTGGTTGGATCAGCGTGACGCCCTGATGCAGCTCGATGCAGCCGCTTTGTCCGCCGACATCGGTCTGCAGCGCGCACTCGGCGGCGGCTATGAGAGTCCGCAAAAGCTTGCCAACTCCTCTTCAACGACGACGACACCATGAACGCAAACATCGACCCGGCCACCAAACCCTCGAACGGCAAGCGGCGCAGGATTCTCCTGCTCATCGCCGTCATCTTCTTAAGTATCGGCGCGTTGTGGGCGGCCTACTGGGTGCTGGTGCTCGCCAAGCGCGAGAAGACCGACGATGCCTATGTCAACGGCAACCGGGTGGTCATTTCCGCACAGGTTTCCGGCACCGTCATTGCCGTGCTCGCGGACGATACGCAGCTGGTCAAGGCAGGTGAGATTCTCGTCAAGCTCGAACCGGTCGATGCCCAGACCGCCTTGAGCCGAGCGGCCGGTGCCTTGGCGCAGACCGTGCGCCAGGTGCGCCAGCAGAAGGCGACGGCAAACCAGTACGATTCGGAAATTGAAACCCGCAAGTTGGAATTGGCGCGCGCACAAGCCGACCTGGTCAAGCGCGAACCGCTGATTGCCGATCACGCCATCGCCGGGGAAGAAATCCGCCACGCGCAGGAGAGCGTGCAAATGGCGCGAGCCGCGCTGGGGCAGGCGATGAGTCAAGCGCAGTCTGCGCACGCGTTGGTGGACGGCACGCCGGTGGAGGAGAATCCCGCGGTGCTGCAGGCCAGGGATGCCTTCCGCGATGCGTGGATCGCGGCCCAGCGCAACGCCGTCATCGCGCCGGTGTCCGGCTACGTTGCCGAGCGCAGCGTGCAGCTGGGACAGCATATCCAGGCGGGCGAGGCGCTCATGACGGTGATTCCGCTGCATTCGCTGTGGGTGGACGCGAACTTCAAGGAAGTCCAGCTGCGCAACCTGCGCATCGGCCAGAAGACCGAGGTGCGCAGCGATTTGTACGGCGGCTCCTTTATTTTTCACGGCCACGTGCAGGGCATGTCGGCCGGCACCGGTGCCGCCTTTTCACTGCTGCCGCCGCAAAACGCGTCGGGCAACTGGATCAAGGTCGTGCAGCGCGTGCCGGTGCGAATTCAGATCGACGACGGCGACCTGATCAAATCGCCGCTGCGCGTCGGTCTGTCGGCCACCGTCACCGTGGACACGACATCGCGCGATGGACCGGTACTGGCGCTCGAGACCGGCGGCGCGCCGGTCGGCGATACGCAGGTGTACACGCAGGATCTGGAGAAGGCCAACGCCGAGGCCGATGCGGTCGTGCGTCGAAATCTCGGCATGGGCCGCTAGTGCCGAATGGCTGATTCGGCGCAGCCGGCCATATCCGGCGAGTACCCGCCTTTGCATGGCGGCAAGCTGTTCTTTCTGACGGTCGCCATCGCGACCGCCTCGTTCATGGAGATTCTTGACATGACCATTGTCAATGTCTCCGTGCCGTCGATTTCCGGCAGCCTGGGGGTCACCACGTCCGAGGGGACCTGGGCCGTCAGTTCCTACATGCTCGCCGCCGCCATCATGCAGCCGCTCTCGGGATGGATCGCGCGCCGCTTCGGTGAAGTCCGAACCTTCGTCACCTCCATACTGCTGTTCATGGTTTTCTCGGCCGTCTGCGGCCTCGCCAACAGCTTAGCCATGCTGGTCGGTGCGCGGCTCATCCAAGGATTGGTTTCAGGCCCCATGATGTCCGTCGCGCAGGCCATCTTGCTGCGCAACTACCCTCTCGAGAAGCGCGGCATGGCGCTGGGGCTTTGGTCCATGGTCATCATGATCGCGCCGATTTTTGGTCCCATCATCGGCGGATGGATTACCGACAATTTTTCCTGGCCGTGGCTGTTCTATATCAATTTGCCGGTCGGTGCGTTTTCGGCGGCGGCGAGCTGGTCGATTCTGCGGCACCGGGAGTCGAAGACCATCAAATTGCCGATCGATGCGGTGGGCCTGATGCTGCTCGTCATCGGCGTGGGCAGCCTGCAATTCATGCTGGATAACGGAAATGAAAAGGATTGGTTCAATTCCCCCGTCATTCTGGCGGCAGCGCTCACCTCGATCGTCGCGATGTCGTTCTTCATCCCCTGGGAACTCACTGATAAGCACCCGGTGGTGGACTTGCACTTGTTCGGGCGGCGAAATTTTCGCGTCGGCACCATGACGGTCGCGACGGCTTTCTTTGCATTCTCAGGGGTGAATATCATCTTTCCGCTATGGCTGCAAACCACGGTGGGCTACACGGCCACCTGGGCCGGATTTGCCGTGGCTCCGGTCGGATTGCTGGGCCTGATCGTTGCGCCCATCGTGGGACGCAACATGATGCGGCTGAATCTGCGCCTCGCCGCCAGCTTCGCGTTCTGCGTCTTCGGTTTTTCGGTATTTTGGACCGCCACGCTCAATGAAAACGCCAGTTTCATTCAGTTTGCAACACCGCGCTTCCTGCAGGGTTTGGGCATGGCATTTTTCTTCCTGCCCTTGAATCAAATCCTCATGTCCGGCGTCGCCCCGAATGAGCTGGCCTCGGCTTCCGGGGTGAGCAATTTCGTGCGCACGATGTCGGGCAGCTTTGCCACCGCGATCACGGTGTGGGTCTGGAACCGGCGCAGCGACTACCATCACGCGGTGCTTACCGAACACATCAACAATGCCGCGCACTCATGGGCCGACTATAAAGCTCAGCTCGGCGCCCATGGCATCCACGGCCTGGGCGCTTCGGAATATGTCAATCAAGTCATATCCAATCAGGCGTCGACTCTCGGGGTGAATGATGTGTTCCATATGCTGGGGCTGCTGTACATCATTCTGATACCCTTCGTCTGGTTCGCGAAACCTCCTTTCGGAGCGCGGGCGGCGCCCGCGTCGCACTGATCCGTACCGATAACGTGTAGGATTGCTGCCGTGACTTCACCGTACATCGTTGCCGTCGGCGGAACGCTGCGTCCGAATTCTTCAACCGAGTGGGCCATGCGCCACGTGTTGGCCGCCGCCGAGCGTGCCGGGGCGCGTACCAACTTGATCAGCGGGCCGCTGTTGCAGCTGCCGCTATACCAGCCGGAAAACCTCGAGCGAGGCGAGGGTGCGCGCTTCTTGGTGGCCGAGTTGTCACGGGCGGACGGCATCATTGTCGGGTCGCCCGGATATCACGGCAGCATCTCGGGATTGGTCAAGAACGCCTTGGACTATGCCGAGGATTTGCGCACCGATGTGCGGCCCTATTTCAGCGGGCGCGCGGTCGGCTGCATCGCCACGGCCGGGGGCTGGCCGGGCGCCGTCAATACCTTGGGCGCGCTGCGCGATATCGTGCACGCCCTGCGGGGCTGGCCCACGCCGCTCGGGGCCGCGATCAACTCGGCGGAGAGCGTATTCGACGGGGCAGGGATCTGTCAGGTGCCGAGAGTCGGTCAGATTCTCGACATGATGGCCGAAGAAGTGATGAGCTTTGTGCGCCCGGGCGGGCCGAAACCCTAAGCCTCGAGCGAAGTGCGTTGCCGGAAGGTCGCTGCCCGTGCGAGAGGCGGCGGCCAGTGCACGCCGCCCCTCCAACTACCCGAGCTTAGATGCGCGACCTGCCGTGCATGAGGAACGAGACGATCGCACCGATCAGAAACACGACAAACAGGATCTTGGCGATGCCTGCGGCTCCGGCAGCAATGCCGCCAAACCCGAAGACAGCCGCAATCAACGCGATGATCAGGAAAACGACGGCATAATGTAGCATGGGAGTTCCTCGAGGCTGTATCAACAGCCTGCACCATACGGGCGCGAATCCCCGAAGGGTAGAGTCGCTTCCCCCCGGTCCCCGTGAGATTGCGCCTACGATCACTGATCGAGCGCCTGGCGCACCTTGCTCATCAATTGATCGACCGTGAAGGGCTTCTGCAGCAGTCCCGCTTCACGATCCAAGAGGGCCGGGCCCAGCACCGCGTTTCGGCTATACCCGGTTGTGTACAGCACCTTGACCGAGGGCCGCAGCGCCTTGACGCGATCGGCCAGGGCAGGGCCGTTCATGCCCGGCATGACGACATCGGTGAGGATCAGATGCAAGTGCGGGATGAGGCTCAGTTCATCCAGCGCCGCCTGCGGGCCGGAGACCGCAATCACCTCGTAGCCCAGACTGCGCAGCGCCTCTACGGTCATGGTGCGTACGCGGTCCTCGTCCTCGACCACGAGAATCACCTCCCGATTGCCCGACACGGTCGGGGTGATCTTGCACGCCGCCGGTTCCACCGGGTCGGACCCGACATATCGCGGCAGAAAGATGGTGACGGTGGTGCCGATACCGGGCTTCGACTCGATACTGATGTGGCCGCCGGACTGTTTGACGAATCCATAGACCTGCGAGAGTCCGAGTCCGGTTCCCTGACCCGGCGCTTTGGTGGTGTAGAAAGGATCAAAGGCCCGCGCCATCACCTCCGGCGACATTCCGCTGCCCGTGTCGATGACGGCAAGCGCCATATATTCACCGGGGCGAACATCGATGCCGGCCCCGGTGTCGGCGCCAAGAGCCGAATTCGTCGTTCGCAGGATGAGGCTGCCGCCTTCGGGCATCGAGTCACGGCTATTGACGCACAGATTGACCAGTGCACTTTCCAATTGCGAGGCGTCTGCGAATACCCGCCAGGAGCTCTCAACCAACTCGGTCTGCAATCGGATGTTCTCGCCCAGCGAACGCCGCAGCAGCTCGCAGGTCTCGCGCACGAGCTTATTGGCGTCGAGCGGCCGCGGATCGAGCGGCTGCTGGCGCGAAAATGCCAACAGCCGCGCGGTCAGTTGCGCGCCGCGCTGCGCCGCTTCCAGGGCGTTGGCCATGAAGCGCGTGGATTTGGCCAGGTCAACAGGCAACTGGCGCCTGGCGATGTCAAGCGAGCCGACGATGACGGCGAGCATGTTGTTGAAGTCGTGTGCGATTCCACCGGTCAACTGGCCAACCGCCTCCATTTTTTGCATTTGCCGAATTCGATCTTCGGCCGCCGCCAGCGAGGCGGCTTCATCGCGTAAGCGCTGATTGGCCTCTTCGAGCGCCACGGTGCGCTCGCGAACCCGCGACTCCAGCTCCTCGTTCAATCGTGTCCGTTTGGCTTCGCTTTCCGCGAAATCACGAAATGCCGCATGCATGAAGCTGACCATCGCGAGAACGATGACGACCGCAACGACGTACAGGGTGTAGCCAACCCAGGTCGATAGCATGGTGATGCGAACCGAGTAGAAGTTGCGATCGATGATCAGGTACCGCACGGCGAAGCCACTGAAGATCGCCGCCACGGCACCGGCGCGCCATCCGCAGATGAAGCTGGTGATGATGATGGCGGGAAAGAACGTGAGGAAGGGGAAGCCGAGCAGTTGGTTGGCCAACAGAAAGTGCGCGAGCAGCGCGAGGCCAACGGCGGCCAATCCCAAGAGGTAGCTGGTGGTGCGATTTTCGCGCAGCGGCGCGGTGCGTTCGTAAAGTGCGCGCGCCCGGTTGATCAGCACCGGGGACTGGGAGCCTGTCTGACGGGGGACGAGGTCGGCGACACGCGCATCGGCCAAATTGTGCACCAACTCGTCAGACTCGTCATGGCTGACGGCGGCGTAGGAAAGCGTCGGTAAGTCCCAAAGGAGGGCGCCGCCGAGGGCCGCGGCCACATAACGTTATGTAAATCAATAAATTATGTCCGGCGCCGGCCGAGGTTCGCGGCAAACATGAACTGCGTCGCAAATCGCGTGGTGAAGCCGGTTGTCCTACACATCGTCGGCGTTCGTCCATGGTTTCAGCGCAGATGACCTGCTAAAAGCCATTCGCTATGACCCTCAAAACGGCACAGGACAGTGACAGGCCCATCGGCAGTGCTGCCTCGGCGGCGCAAATGGCCAACGAAGCCGGCCTGATCTATGTGTCCGATACGGAACCGGGCATCCGCCGCCTGCGCGCCGGCAAAGGCTTTCGCTACCTCACGCCCGAGAATCGCCGCCTGGCGGCTGAAAAAGATCTGAAGCGCATCGCCAACCTCGCGATTCCGCCCGCGTACCGTGACGTGTGGATCAGCATGCAGCCGCGCGGACATCTGCAGGCAACCGGCCGCGACGCGCGCGGGCGCAAGCAGTATCGATATCACTCGGAATGGCGCGAACTGCGCGACAGCGCGAAGTTCGAGAGAATGGTTTCCTTCGGGGAACAGCTATCCAAGCTGCGGCGCGTTCTCAAGCGCGACTTGAGCCTGCCGGGCCTGCCGCGCGAGAAGGTGCTGGCCGTCGTGGTCTCTCTGCTCGACGCCACGCGCATCCGCGTCGGCAATACCGAGTACGCCCGCGACAATAAAAGCTTTGGCCTCACCACGTTGCGTAACCGCCATGTCACCTTCATACGCGACGGCCGCGCGGTACTGAACTTTCGCGGCAAAGGCGGCGTGCCGCACGAAATTCTCATCGATGACAGGCGCATTGCGAAAATCGTGCGCCGCTGTCAAGAAATCCCGGGTCAGCATTTATTCCAATACATCAATGACGATGGGCAGCGCTGCCCGATCGATTCGGGGCAGGTCAACGAATATTTGGGCGAGGCGATGGGGGATGACTTTACCGCCAAGGATTTTCGGACCTGGGGTGCCACATTGCACGCCATCACGCTGCTGGCACGCACGCCCTTGCCGGAAGTGCGCAGTGAGCGTGCCCTGAAGAGGAAAATCGCCGAGGTGGTGAAAGACGTTGCGGCTCAGCTGCGCAACACGCCCGCAGTCTGCCGCAAGTCGTATATCAATCCGGCCATCTTCGACAGTTGGCGCTCGGGCAGCATTCACGAATATATCGACGGCAAGCTCGCGACGGCATCGGCACGCAAGGCAGAAACCCTGGTGCTGGCATTTTTGCGCCATGAAGGCGGCGGCGCGACCCGACGTTCGTCTGTCCTACATGGGATTACACCCCTGGATGACAGACCGGCATGACGACAGAAAGCTATATGCTGATCATGCGCAAACACTTATCCGCCCGCGGCAGCCTGTTTTTGTTCGTCCGCACCCATCGGCACCTCGAATATTATTTCAATCTTCACGACGCACGATACGCTGCGGCCAATCAGGCCGGCATCGGCGGCGCTTCGGGTTCTTCTCAAGGCGCCAACGTGGTGGAGATGCACCCGGTTGCGCGCGTCCAGGCCCGGCATCGGCGGTAGCACGGCCATGCTGGACTTGTCCACGGTGCTCAAATTTTCGGCGAATGCGGCCGCGGCGGCGAGCTTGGTCAATTGGGTGGCCGGCGACATCGCCGAGGAAATTCGCCGCGACGCCAGGACTTTGGTGGGGCGCACACGTGACCTGGCAAGGCGATCGCCGTATGGCGCCGCAGGCGCGGCCACGGCCATCGGGATCCTGGCGGGAATGCTGCTCGCCAAGCGACACCACCGGCGCACGTAGCCATCCGTTCGACCACGCGTTGGTCGATCCCCCATTGCGCGTCGAGCGGCTATACTGCCGTTGCCGTGCCACGCGGTCGTGCAATGCGGTTTATGAAGAGAGACGACATCCAGGAAGCGCTCAAGAAGCAAGCGCTCGATTATCACGAATTTCCCACCCCGGGGAAATTATCGATCACTGCCACCAAGCAATTGCTGAATCAGAGCGATCTGGCGCTTGCGTATTCGCCGGGCGTTGCCGCCGCCTGTGAGGCCATTGTCGAGGATCCCTTGAATGCCTTTCGCTTCACCGCCCGCGGCAATTTGGTGGGCGTCATCAGCAACGGCACCGCCGTTCTGGGCTTGGGCGCAATTGGTCCCTTGGCGGCGAAGCCGGTGATGGAGGGCAAGGCCGTCCTGTTCAAGAAATTCGCGGGGATTGATGTGTTCGACATCGAGATCGAACAACGGGATCCGCAGAAACTGATCGACGTGATTGCCGCACTGGAGCCGACCTTCGGCGCCATCAACCTGGAGGACATCAAGGCGCCCGAATGCTTCATCGTCGAGCGCGAGCTGCGCCGCCGCCTGAAAATACCGGTGTTCCACGATGATCAGCACGGAACGGCGATCATCGTGGGCGCCGCGTGCCTGAATGGTCTGCAGGTGGTCGGCAAGCAGATCTCGCAGGTGAAGATGGTGGTCAGCGGCGCCGGTGCGGCGGCGCTGGCCTGCGTTGATTTGTTGCTGGACTTGGGACTGAAGCGCGAAAACGTCTGGATGACGGACCTGGCGGGTGTCGTGTACGAAGGGCGGCTCGAGCTGATGGATCCGGAAAAAGCGCGCTTTGCGCAGTCCACCGACGCCCGTACCTTGCTGGACATCATCGGCGGCGCCGATATTTTCCTGGGCTTGAGCGCCGGCGGGGTGCTGACCCGGGACATGGTACGCATGATGGCCGCCAGACCGTTGATTCTGGCACTGGCCAACCCGACCCCGGAGATCCTGCCCGAAGAGGCGCGGGCGGCGCGCAGCGACGCCGTGATTGCCACCGGGCGCAGCGATTACCCCAACCAGGTCAACAACGTCCTGTGTTTTCCCTTTATTTTTCGGGGCGCGCTGGACGTCGGGGCGACAACCATCACACGGCAGATGGAAATCGCCACGGTGCACGCGATTGCGGAACTGGCGCGCCAGGAGCAAAGCGATGTCGTGGCCGCAGCCTATGGCGGCATCGAGGATGTGGCCTTCGGCCCGGAATACCTGATCCCGAAACCGTTTGATCCGCGGTTGATCGTCAAGATTGCACCGGCGGTCGCGAAGGCTGCCATGGAATCCGGGGTGGCGGCGCGTCCGATCCAGGATTTGGAAGCCTATGGACAGCGACTGCTGCAATTTGTCTATCACAGCGGAACGCTGATGCAGCCGATATTCGCGGCCGCCCGCAAAGTCGCCCCGGAGCACAGCCGCATCGTCTTCGCCGAAGGCGAGGATGAGCGGGTGCTGCGCGCCGTTCAGATCGTGGTGGACGAGAAGCTGGCGGCGCCGATCTTGGTAGGGCGCCCCGCCGTGATTGAACGCGGCCTGAAGCGCCACGGTCTGCGGCTGCGCGTCGGCGAACATTTTACGATCGTCAACCCCGAGCAGGATGAGAGATTTCGAGAGTATTGGCAGGCCTATCACCGCCTCACCGAGCGCAGCGGCGTCACGGCCCAATATGCCCGGCTGGAGATGCGCCGGCGCACGACGTTGATCGCGGCCATGCTGGTGAGAAAAGGCGAGGCCGACGGATTGATTTGCGGCACCATCAGCACCACCGCGAGGCATCTGCACTACATCGATCAGGTTCTCGGGCATCGGGCCGGTGCAACCGTATACGGTACGATGACGGGCCTGATACTGCCCGGCCGGCAGGTGTTCATCGTCGACGCCCACGTCAATCTTGACCCGACCGCGGAACAACTGGCGGAACTGACGCGGCTGGCCGCTGATCAACTATCCGCCTTCGGTTTGGTGCCCAAAGTCGCGTTGTTGTCGCACTCGAATTTCGGATCGAGCGATGCCCCGTCGGCGCGGAAGATGCGCGACACCTTGGCGCTCCTGCGGGTATGCATGCCGGAGCTCGAGGTTGACGGGGAAATGCATGGCGACTGCGCCCTCGATCCGGCAGCGCGTCGCGCCATCCTGGCCGACAGCACGCTCAAAGGCACGGCCAATTTGTTGGTGTGTCCCAATTTGGACAGCGCCAGCATCGCCTATAACCTGCTGAAGTCCGCCGCCGGGCACAACGTGGCCATCGGCCCGATTTTGTTGGGCTGCGCCGCGGCCGCCCACATCCTCACGCCCGCGTCCACGGTGCGCCGCCTGGTCAACATGACCGCCATCACGGTGGTGGAGGCGAAGCGCTCGGCATTGCTTTAGGATCTAGGAGTTGGCGGCCCATCCCGGCTCCTCGGAGGGTTGAAGTATGCAACGCAGCAAACGAGCCTCCTTGTCATCAGCGGCCGCACTCGCGCTTGCCGGCATTTTTGCGGCCGCCTGCGTCGCCCCGACGGCCCCTGCGACGAAGGGAAAAGTGATCACCGCCGCGTGGCAGCACCACCACGTGAAATTCAACTACTTCGGCATCACGGCCCTCTACAGCTGTGACGGATTGGAAACCGACATCCGTTCTCTTCTCTTGCATTTCGGCGCGCGCAAGGATGCGAAGGTCACGGCGCGGGGCTGCCCGCAAGGGCCGGATGTTCCGAGCCCGATTGCGATCATCGACACGGATTTCTATTCGCTTACGCCGGGTGCGCCGCCGAACTCGCCGCCGAGCGATGTCGTGCAAGCGCAGTGGGTGCCGGTGATCGTGAGTCCGAGGCAGCCCTATTTCATGAGCGGCGGCGATTGCGAGCTGATCTACGAAATGAAGGACCTGATTTCCAACAACTTCAGCTTCCGCGACCTGGACTATCGCACGGACTGCGTTCCTCGCGAAGTCAACGTCGACGGCTTCGCCGTCAAAGCGCAGGCACTGAAGGCGGTGGCGGCCGGCTAGGAGCCTCGTCCCGGGTATTGCGCGTGGGCTGCCTATCCCTGATAGGCGCGATTCTTCCAGTTCGCACCTCTTCCGCGCCAATAATTGATCGCGGAGCCCACGGTGGCTGCCATGTAGAACAACGCAATCAAAGGCAGCGCGAGCACCCAAGCCTTGTTGCGATCATATCGCGCCAAGGTCGGGACGTAGCTCAACGCGGCGAGTGCGCACGCGGTCAGTCCGAAGATGCGATTCCAGCCGCTGCCGAAAGCCAGTTCCCATGGCGGCACCAGCCACACCAGCGTCAAGCCGGCGACGGTAAGCCCCAAGAGCCAGGCCGAGTAGCGCAGCTGAGTGAATGCGGTGCGCGAAATCATGCGCCAGACGTCCATGAATGCCGGATAAGGCCGCACGGATGCCGCGAGCTTGGAATGGCCAAGGAAAATCGGGCCCGCTTGCTTGACTGCCTTGGCCAGCGCCACATCATCGATGAGCGTATCCCGGATGGTTTCCACCCCGCCGATGCGCTCCAGCGCTTCGCGGCGGATCAGGGCGGTACCGCCGGCGGCTGCGGCGACGCGCGATCGCGGGTTATTCACCCTGGCAAAGGGATACAGCATTTGGAAAAAATAGACGAACGCCGGTACCAATGCACGCTCGGCAAGGCTGGTGCAGTTCAGATGCACCATCTCGCTGACCAGGTCGAGCCTGCACTTGAGCAATTGCGATACCAAGGAGGACAAGTGCCTGGGGTCGTGCACGATATCGGCATCGGTGAACAGCAGCACCGGGGCCCGGCTGGCGGCCACGCCTTGGCTGAGAGCCCACAGTTTTCCCGACCAGCCGGAAGGCTTGGTGTGCAGGCGGATCACCTGCAGATTCTGCGCAGCGCCCGCCAGTTCGGCCGTGTCATCCGTTGAATTGTCGTCGACCAGAATGACACGAAACTTTCCCGCGTAGTCCTGGGCCAGCAACGAGCCAACGGCTGCGCCGATGGTTTCGGACTCATCGCGGGCAGGAACGATGATATCGATATCGGGAAATTCCCCCGGGGTGTCGGGCGGCAATTGCGGGCGCGAGCGCCAGAATCGGCCGTGGCCGACGAACAAATACACCCAGATGCACAGTGACAATAGCGCGATCACGCCGGCGCCTTCCGTTAGACGGGATTGTCCAGCGATTTTGCCAGGGGCGTGAACAGCTTCGGACCGGAGGCGGTCATGAACCAACAATCTTCCAGCCGAATGCCGAATTCCCCCGGGATGTAGATTCCGGGCTCATCGGAGAAGCACATGCCTGCCTGCAGCGGAGTCGCATCACCATGGACGAGGTAGGGCGGTTCGTGTCCATCCAATCCAATGCCGTGGCCCGTGCGGTGCGATAGTCCCGGCAGCCGATAGCCCGGACCCCAGCCTTCCTTCTCGTAGTACTTGCGCACGGCATCATCGATGCTGCCGACCGGAACATCGATTTTGGCGGCGTCCAAGGCGATCTCCTGCCCGCGTTTCACGGTATTCCAGACTTTTCGCTGTTTTGAATTGGGCTCGCCGAACACCCACGTGCGCGAAATGTCGGATTGGTAGCCGTGTACCGCACAACCGCAGTCCATCAGAATCACCGACCCTTCGCGTATCTTTTGCGGCTGAGCCGAACCATGCGGGTATGCCGACGCTTCATTGAGAAGAATCAAGGAAAACTCCGGCGAGCCGCCCAGAGCGATCGTCGCCTGATCCATGAGCGCCGCGATGTCCGCGGTGTTCATGCCTTTGGCCACTTGCGCGTGAACCCGGCGCAGTGCCCCGATGGTCACGTCGTTGGCCAGCTGCAGCAATGCCAATTCCGCGGGTGACTTGAGCAGCCGGCACGCTCGCACCAGCGGATCGGCAGGAATGATCTCGTAGGCGCTGCCGGCTTGACGGATTCCCGCGACGATGAAAAAGCGCATCGTCGACTCTGCCGCGAGCACGCCGGCGCTGATACCGCGATCCTCGAGGCCTTGAACGATTTTGTCGAAGGGGCTCTCGTGCTCATCCCAAGGCCGCACGTCGCCGCCGACCTGCAGCGTTTCGCGCACTGACGGTTCTTCGAACGCCGGCGTGACGACCAGGATCTCCCCGGCCGCCGGTATGATGGCCAGGGTCGTTCGCTCCGAGCGATGCCAGCGGATTCCCGTGAAATACTCCAGGCTGGAGCCCGGCTCGACCAATAACGCGGCGATTTTTCGCTGCGCCATCAGCGCCTGTACGCGGGCGATTCGCTGGCGGCGCTCCTCGACGGAAATCGGCCGGGCCTCCGTGGTCAACGGCCTGAATGGCGGCAGGGGGGCGGCTGCGGCATCAAGCAACCCCGCGCGCGTCACCACGGAAGCGGCGGCAGCGCTTTGTAGAAAAGCCCGTCGAGAAAGCATGAGGATCCCTTTTGTCGAGTGCGATTTGTGGCGGCGGTTGCAGCAGGATACTTCAAGTAAGAAACGTCCTGCACGCGAATCGGCGCGACGCCATGTAACGTCCCGCATCGATGGCGCAAGCTGATGCCCGTCCATCTAAGTGGAGGATATGTCATGCACGCTTCGCTGGCTTTCGTGAACGGTGCGGGAAATAAGCTGGGTGCCGGAAAAAGGCGGGGTCCTGGCGACCCGCAGGGGCTGAACCTGCTCAACGTGCTGCTGTCGGGCGCCACCGCAGAATCCCCGCGGCACGCCGGCAAAGAATCCCCGCGGCCGTCCCTCGATAAGGGCAAATCCAAAGATGAACGTCAAGCGGACGAGGAGGGCAAGGCGGAAACGGTGTCGAAGCCCGGCGGATTCCCCAACGACCCCGACGACCCGAGAAATCCCAATGAAGTGCGTGAGAGGCATCTGAAGAAAATCAACCCGTGAAGGCAATTCCAAGGGTGGGGGTGGGCTGACCTCGCGCGATGCCGCTGCGGATCGAGAACTATGCTCTGATCGGCGACTGTCACACGGCTGCCCTGGTGGGCAATGACGGGTCGATAGACTGGCTCTGTCTTCCGAGATTCGATTCCGGCGCCTGTTTTGCCGCACTGCTCGGCGGCCCCGAACATGGACGCTGGCTGCTCGCTCCCGCAGGGAAGATCAAGAGCGTTCAGCGCCGCTACTTGAACGACTCCTTGATTCTTCAGACCGACTTCCATACGTCGCGGGGCAGCGTGCGCGTGGTCGATTTCATGCCCGCATCGCATGAGCGCTGGGATGTGGTGCGCATCGTCCAGGGCTTGAGCGGCAAGGTCAGGCTGCGGATGGAACTGGTGGTCCGATTTGACTATGGATCCATAGTCCCGTGGGTGCGGCGATCGGGCGAGCTGCTGTTGATCACGGCGGGGCCGGACACGCTTGAACTCGCCGGTTCGGTGCCGGTCGAAGGCGAAAACATGAAAACCGTGGCGGAGTTTTCCGTGGGGAAGGGCCAAGAGGAGTCCTTCGTACTGAATTATCGGCCATCCCATTTCGCGACGCGCCCTGCCAGGAACGCGCGCAAGGCGCTCGAGGAGACGGCCGCCGGTTGGCACCGTTGGTCTGCTCGCTGCCGCTACCGGGGCCGGTGGCCGGATGCGGTGATGCGCTCGCTGGTCACCCTGAAGGCCCTGACATACATTCCCACGGGAGGAATGGTCGCCGCCGCGACGACCTCGTTACCCGAGCAGCCAGGCAGCGTTCGCAATTGGGATTACCGATATTGCTGGCTGCGCGATGCGACCTTTACGTTGAATGCGTTGCTGCTGGCGGGCTACACCGAAGAGGCCGCGGCGTGGCGTGAATGGCTGCTGCGCGCCGTGGCCGGCTCTCCCGACGACCTGCAGATTGTCTATGGGGTGACCGGGGTGCGGCGCCTCGATGAGATTGAATTGCCGTGGCTTCCCGGTTATGAGGCATCCAAGCCGGTGAGGGCGGGCAACGCCGCGTCCCGGCAGTTTCAACTGGATGTGTACGGCGAGGTGATGGATTCCTTGCATCTGGCCCGAGCGGCGGATCTCGAACCGCATCCCGAGGCTTGGAATGTGCAACTGGCCTTGCTGAAATTTCTGGAGTCTCATTGGGAGCGGCCCGATGAAGGTCTGTGGGAGGTGCGCGGGCCGCCGCAGCATTTCACCCATTCCAAAATCATGGCCTGGGTCGCTTTCGACCGGGCAGTCAAGGATGCCGAGGAAGAGGGGCTGGACGGGCCGATCGAAAAATGGCGTCAACTGCGCGATACCATTCACGCCCAGGTCTGTGACAAAGGTTTCGATGCCCTCAACAACAGCTTCGTCCAGTCGTACGAGACGAAACTTCTCGACGCCAGTCTGTTGTTGATACCCCAAGTCGGATTTTTGCCGGCCGATGATCCGCGCGTGCTCGGCACCATTGCCGCCATCGAGCGGCACCTGCTGGTCGAAGGACTGGTGTTGCGCTATTCCACGGCCAGCAACGTCGATGCCTTGCCGGCGGGCGAAGGTGCCTTTCTGGCGTGCTCCTTCTGGCTTGCCGACAGTTATTTGCTCACGGGTCGCCGCCGCGAAGGGCAGGCTTTGTTCGAGCGCCTGCTGGCACTCGGCAACGATGTGGGATTGTTCGCGGAGGAATACGACCCCCGTGCGAAACGAATGCTCGGCAATTTTCCCCAGGCATTGACGCATATGGCGCTGATCAACACAGCGCGCCTCTTGGACACCCCAATGAACGATGCCAAGCGCACATTCGCACGGGGCGAGCGGCAGGCCGCCAAGAGCTGATCCGCCCAAGGGGTGTGGGATAGGGCCGTCAGAGAATCCCTTGGGCCGCCTACAGATACGGCACCGGCGAAAGGCCACCATGATGCTGGGAAGATGAAACGTCGCCGGGCCATATAAATCCTTGAGGAGGAACGATGAGGAAAAACATCATTTTGTGCGGCGTCATCGCGCTGGGCGTGGCCTGCGCGCCGCTGGCGATGGCCGACGAGAGTTCGACCGAGTCTCATCACTATGTGAAGGATTCGGCCATCACCACCAAGGTGAAGGCGAAGTTGGCCGCCAAGCATCTGTCGACGCTGACGAGGATCAAGGTGGACACCGATGAAAACGGGGTGGTTTGGCTGAGCGGCCGGGCGCCGACCAAAGACGCGTCTGACCTGGCTGGCATGATCGCGAAAAACACCGAAGGCGTGACTGACGTCCACAACGACATCGCCGTCGAGCCGTAGCCAGATGACTCAAAGGTGGACAGGCGGGCGCTCCGCGCGGGCGCCCGCTTCTTTTCAATGACCCGTTCGTTTCACGAGCCGCGAACTACTCGACAGGAATCTCCCTGACCAGCCGGTCGGCCAACAGCGCGATGCACGCGCTGAGCGCACCTGCAACCTCCGAATAACTCTGCGGACGCTGCGGACTGGCGAATTCTTCGCGGCCAATCGACACCTTGCCGGTACGGGCATCGGTCACGCGCCAGTGAGTCTCGATCGCCACGGGATCGCCCATGCGCGCCGTCACCTGATCGATCTCGACCACGATGCTGACCACGGGGATGCCCGCCTGGCCCGCACTGCCGGGAAGCACCACGACGGCACCGCGGCGGCGCTCGATGTCCTGACCCAAGGTGGCGGTCACGAGATCGGCCAGCGGCGCAGCCCAGCGCTCATGATCCAATACCGTCACGCCCCCGTTGGCCGTGAGGACCATCTCACCGCGATCGACCAGAGAAGGCAGCGTGACGCGCAAGTTGATCTGCCGATCGAACTGCGTACGCGAGTCCTGGCCGCCGGCGGGCTGGGCGTCGAGCACGTAAAAATGGTCGCGTTGCCTCGAAACGCAGCCGCCGGCCAGAGCGAGGACGCCGGTCAGCGCGAGGGCGCCGATGATGAGCACGAGCGATTTCAAGGGGTACCTGCCGGTTTGCCGCGTAACAAAGATTCTGGATGGCGTTCCAGGTAATCCACCAAGGCGCTGATCGACTTCGCGGCCCGGGACACCTGCAACAGCGTTGAACCGAGGTCATTTTCGAGCGGCGCGTCCTGGCCCAAAAGTTCCTTGGCGTTCTTCATCGCTGCCTGCGCTTCGGCCAGCGTCGCTTGCACCTGCGGCGCGAGATTGCGATCGACATTTTGCAACAGATGATCCGCGCTCTTCAGCGTCTGATCCAGCGCGTCCATCGCAGTCGTCAGGCGCGCCGACAGCTGATCGAAGGGTACCTTGCTGAGTTTTTTCGCAATCACGCCCACCGAATCCTGGATATCATCGAGACCGCTCGAGATCGTCGGGAATACCGCCGGCTCTTCCTTCCAGCCAACCCGCTCCTTCGGCGCATCGCGGTGCATGTTCAGTTCCACGAATTTCTGGCCGGTCAATAAATTGCCGGTCTTCAGTTCAGCCCGCAGCCCATGCGCCACCAAACTGTCGACCAACGCGCGGCTGCCGGCTTCGCCGACGTCGTGCGCCGGCGCGGTGTGATCCTCGTGTGCCTTGCGCCCGCGCAGCCTTTGAGGATACAACTCGATCACGACCGGAAAGGCGAGAGAGCCGGCATTCGGGTCGTACTCCACATCGACGCTCTTGACTTCCCCCACCGCGATGCCCTGCAGTTCCACCGGCGCGCCCGCCGACAATCCCCGCAGGCTGCCGCCGAAGTACATGACAAAGGTACGAATTTCCGTTTCGGTGGGCCGCATCGCCCGTTCCTGATCCGGGTACAGCATGAATGCCGTGTCCGCCGCCGCCCGCGCGGCCGTCCTGTCTCCCCGCGCACCGAATGCCACGCCGCCTTCGAGGATTGAGGTAAGAGATTCGGTGCGCAACCTGACGCCGTCCGCGTTGAGCGACATGTCGATCCCGCTCGCCTGCCAAAACCGTGTGGCCGCGGTGACATAGGCATCGAAGGGTTCATTGATGAATACCTTGATGGTCACCCCGGTACCGCCGGGATCCAGCGCATAGCCCACCACCTGGCCCGCGGTGATGTGCCGGTAAAAAACCGAGGAGCCGATGTCCAAGGATCCCAGGTCATCGGCATGCAGGATGAATTCCCGCCCCGGCAGGTCCGCGGTGACGATCGGCGGCGTCTCCAGGCCTACGAAGTCATCGCGCTTCACGGCCGAATTCCCCACATCCACGCTGATGTACGCGCCCGACACGAGGGTGGCCAACCCCGACACGCCGGCCCCCGACACCCGCGGCCGTACCACCCAAAATCGGGTGTCCTCGACCAGGTACGATTCCGCATTGCGGTGAATGTCGGCGGTCACGACGACCTGCTTGCGGTCGCGCGCCACGCGAATCTCCGTGACCTCGCCGATTTCCACATCTTTGTAGCGGACTTTCGTCTTGTTCGTCTCCAACCCTTCGGCATTGGCAAAGCGAATATCGATTGACGTACCTTGTGCCAGCTTCTCGTGAATGACCACGAAGACCCCGACCAGGACCACGACGGCCGGGAGGATCCAGACCAGCGGCAGGCGGCCCCAAAGGGTGCGGGCGGGCACTGCCGCCGGAAGATCTTCGATGTCCCCTGGAGTCCCCTCGCTCACGGCGCGGTGTCCCACAGCAGCCGTTCATCGAAGGTGCGCGCCGCGAACAGCGTCAGGATGACCACCGCGGCAAAGGCCAGCGCGCCCCAACCGACGGCGACATATGCGAGGCTCCTGATTTGCACCAGCGCGACCAGCAGCGAAATGGCATAGACATCGAGCATCGACCAGCGTCCTATGAATTCAACCATACGAAACAGCTCGCTGCGCTGCATGCGGTTGCGCGGCGAGCCGCGCCACGCCGAAAAGAGTACCACGCTCAGCACGATGATCTTCAGCAGCGGCACGACGATGCTGGCAATGAACACCAACACGGCGATGGGCCACGATCCGGAGTGCAGCAATTCCAGCACGCCGCTCATGATCGTGTCTTCCTCGTTGTCGAAAATCGTCTGCGTATACATCACCGGAAGCAGGTTGGCCGGCACATACAGGATGGCCGCGCACAACAGCAATGCGGCGGTCAAGGCCAGACTGTGCGGCTTACGCTGAAAAAGATGCGCATGGCAGCGTGGGCAGCGCGGATGACTGACTTGCAGCGCGCGCACCGTGGCGCGGCATTGCAGGCAAAGGAGCAATCCTAAGCTGCGGCCGGTTTGCGGCGGGTTCATGCGCGGCCGGCCTCGACCCAGCGCCAGAACTGACCGGGAGAGGTGCGGCTGGTCAGGGCTGCCATCGTCAGCATCAGAAATCCGCAGGACAATAGCGCCACGCCCGGAACCACCCGGGCGTATGCCGTCAGCCGGACCAGCGCCACCAACGTGCCCAGCATGAATACTTCGATGAAAGTCCATGGGCGCACTTGGGTGATGAGGCGAAAAATCCGATTCTGCCCCGGCGCCGATCGCCGCCGCCGCAACGGGATCAGCAGGTACAGCAGGCTGGTGATTTGCAGGAACGGACCGACCACGGTGGTCATGAACACCAGCGCAGCGAGGCCGGCGTGACCTTGACGATAAAAACCCAGCGCTGCGCCCATCAACGTGACCGCTCGTGTGGCGCCATTGTATTGAATGGCGACGAGAGGGTAGGCATTGCTCAATGAATACAAGACGAGCGCCGTTATCCCCAAGGCAATGGCGGTGTCGATGCGGCCATTTTCGGGGCGCTGCAAGAGGGCGCGGCAGCGTGCGCAGCGGGTGCGCTCAGACGCAGGCGCCATGCCGGCACGGTGTGCCAGATCACACGACGGACAAACAATCAACGGCATTCAATGCTCTCGAAGGGGCTCCCGAGCATCTTGCCTGACTGCCGCCAAGGCGTCGCGTAATTCATCGATCCGGTACGGCTTGGGAATGATTTTGATCCGTTGGGCCCCGGCTTTGCGGCGTGCTGCTTCGGCGAAGCCGCTGGTGAGCAGCACCGGCAGGTTCGGACGCCGTCGCCGGATCTCCTGAGCCAATTCCACGCCGTTCATGCGCCCCGGCATCATCACGTCCGAGAACACGATATCGACCGCGCGGCGGTCGGCAAGGGCTCCCAGAGCAGCCTCGGCACTGGAAACCCGCGTCGTGTCGTAGCCGAGTTGATGAATCATTTCCACGGTCAAGGCCGCCACTTCGTCGTCATCCTCCACGACCAGCACCTGACCTGCGCCAATGGCCGTGCAGCCGGCGGCCGCAGAAGTCAACGGCGGAATATAGGCCGGCGCTTTCTGCGTCCGGGGCAGGAACAAGGACACCAGAGTTCCCTGGCCCGGCGAACTCGCAATTCGCACGACGCCGCCGGAGGCCTTGGCGAAGCCGTGTGCCTGGGCGAGTCCCAGCCCCGAACCGCTTCCCACCTCCTTGGTCGTGAAGAAAGGCTCGAAGGCGTGGGCAAGAACCTCCGGGGACATGCCGACCCCGGAATCGGCAATGTCGAGCCGCACAAAGTCACCGTGCAGATCATGATCCGCCATCGCGGGGCAATTCTGTGCGCTGATCTCGATCTTGCCGCCGGTGGGCATGGCGTCGCGCGCATTCAAGGCCAAATTCAAAACCACCAGTTCAAGCTCCCCGGGATCCACTTCCACCGGCCACAGGTGCTCGGCAAAGAAGGATTCAATCTGCACATCGCCGCGAAGACTGCGATTCAGCAATTCCCGCATATCGCCGATCAAGCGTCTTAGATCCAAGGCTTCCGGTTTGAGCGCCTGGCGGCGGGAGAATGCCAGAAGCTGCCGGCAGAGGCGGGCGCCGCGGTCGACGGCTTTTCTCATGGACACGAATATCTGCTCGCTGCGCTTCGGGTCGGATTGATCCGTGAGCTCGGATTGACGCGTGACGATTTGCAAACCGCCGGAAATGACCTGCAGCAGATTATTGAAATCGTGCGCGACGCCGCCCGTGAGCTGACCGAGCGCCTCGAGTTTCTGCGCTTGGCGCAGCCGGTCTTGCACTGCGCGCCGGTGGGTCACATCCGCGATGACCCCAACGATGCGCTTCGGTATGCCGTCCACATGGAATGTGCGCCCGCTGATGTGAACCCAACGGGTCTCGGCGCCCGCGCCGCGCCGCAGACGCGCCTCCACATCGATGGATCCGAGCAGTTCGGCCTCGGAGAAGGCTTGGCGAACCAGCGCTTGGTCCTCGTCCAGGATGTTTTCCAAGGTCCAACTCAAGTCCCAGAACGGCTGCAGCTCGGTGTATCCGAATATCTGGTCGTGCCTGAGCGTGCGGTGAACGGCCCCGGTCGAGAGGTACAGCTCCCAGCTGCCCATGCCGGCGGCATCCAAGGCCACCTGCAACAATTCCGCCGTATTGAGCGCCTCGGAGGTCATGCCTCACTATAGCGGCAGGACGGAGGGGCACATGTCCCCGGGGCGCTTAGGCTTCTGTCAGATTTCGCCTAGGGTATTTTGGGCATCAGCCGCATTCAGATGGCGCAAATTCTCGATGATCGTCGATAAAATTTCTGCGTGCTCTTCCTCGACCGCCAGGGCAACCTTGATGAGGCGCAGTGTGGCCTTGTCGTACTGATGGCCGTGCTCGGCTATCTTGCGGTACGCATCAATGGCAAACCGTTCCGCCATCAGATTCCGCGACAGGGCACGGCTGAACACCGCCGACGGCTCGGGAGCTGCGGTCGGGAGGCACATAGCATCGGGTTCCGCCGGAGTGTTCGCTTCCGATCGGTCAAGGTCGAATCCCATCTGAGGTCTCCATGGTGGCCTACACGCATTAGAGCGCGCGGCTGATACAGCTCGCAGCGGGAACAAGTCTCATCCAGACGTAGGTGTTTGACGGACAGATCCTAGGGGTGCCCCAGGGTCCGCTACAATCGAAGCTTACGAAGCCAGTGGGGAGCTTGGGATGCGGGCATCGATCGGACGTCGTGAACTATTGGCCGGCGCTGGAGCGGCCGCATTGCTCGCGGGGCTCGACGGGTGCGCGACGAGCTTGGGTACCCGGCGCGCGCCGCAGCCCTCGTCTTTGCAGTTGACGCCGATTCGCGCGAGCACCGACCGGATCACCCGGATCACCGTGTGCACGCGTCCGTTCCGTGCGCAGGGCCCGCGCCTCGATACCGAAAAGGTCGGCTCGAAGCTCGTGGTGCACAATTACGGTCACGGCGGCAGCGGCTGGTCGCTGTCCTGGGGGTCGAGCACCATCGCCGCGCGCAAGGCGATGGCGACGGGGGAAAAAGACATCGCCGTGATCGGCTGCGGCGCCTTGGGGCTGACCTCAGCGCTGCTGCTCCAGCGCGCCGGTGCTCGGGTCACGATTTATGCCAAGGAGCTGCCGCCGGATGTGCGCTCTTCACTGGCCTCGGGGCTGTGGACACCGGATTCCAGGATTTGTCTGGAACAGAACGCCACTCCCGCGTTCAAGCAGCTTTGGGAGAGCATGGCCCGCACATCCTTTCAAACGTATCAAAACTTCCTCGGGCTGCCCGGCGCGCCGGTGGAATTCATCGACAGCTACTTTGTCGCGGATGATCCCAACGCGACCCGGCGGCAGCGCGCGCCGGACGGCCGGCCGCCCTTCGCGGATCTGCAGCGCGAGTTGATCGGCGACCTGATGCCCCGAAGCGTCGACTTTGCGCCCGGCAGCCACTCGCTCGGTGCCCGGTATCTGCGCCGCAGTTCGCTCATGATGTTCAATCTGACCGCGTATGCGAGGCTCCTGATGGGCGACTTCATCGGCAATGGCGGCAAGATCGAGATTGCCGAATTCCACACGCCCCGCGATTTCGCCAGGCTGCGCGAAAAAACACTGATCAACGCCACGGGATTCGGCGCGCGCGCTTTGTTCGCCGACGAAACCGTCATCCCGGTCCGCGGACAACTGGCGCGCACGATGCCGCAGACGGATATCGGCTACGGCCTGTTCTATAAAGGCGTGTCCTTTGTGCCCAGGCGCGACGGCTTGGTCTTTCAAGACGTGGGGAACAGCGACTACTACGGCTTCAATGACGATACCGCGGTCCCGGATCGGGTCGAAGCGGATCGGGCCGTCAATACCATCGCCGCCCTGTTCGCACCGTCGGCGGCGGCCGTGTAGCCCAAATCAAAAATGGATCGGCTTTAAACCTTTGCGGCTCCAGGTCCCTCTAACTGGGGAATGATTCACGCTCTGCACCGAGTTTTTGCCATGGATTCAAGCGCCGAGCCGACGGATACCATAGCGGCCGCGGCCGCGGGCGATGTGGCCGCATTTGAACTCCTGTATCGACAGTTCTCGCCGCGGATCTATGGATTATGTCTGCGGCTCACCGGGCAGCGCGAGGCGGCCGAAGATTGCACGCAAGAGTCTTTCATCGCCGCTTGGCGCGCACTCGCGCGCTTCGAGCGCCGCAGCCGCTTCTCGACGTGGCTTCACCAGATTGCGGTGAATTGCGTGCTGTCTCGGCGCAAGGGCTTGAGGCTGGCGTACGAGGTCGCTGAGCCGGTCACGGGATTGCCGGACCGGGCGGATCCGGGCAGCGCTGCGCCGCCTTTGGATGTCGAGCGGGCCGTGGCCGCATTGCCGGAAGGCGCCCGGCATGCGCTCGTGCTCGTCGGAATCTATGGGTACAGCCACGCCGAGGCCGCCGTCGCCTTGGGCGTAGCGGAAGGTACTTGCAAGGCGCAACTGCACCGCGCACGTCAATTGCTGAGCGCCACGCTCGGTTTGGAGACACCATGAACGATCGACAATCAGACTCCCTGGATCGGCTGCTGGCGAATCTGCCGCGCGATATTACGCCGCCCGGAAATCTGTGGCCGGGCGTCGCCGCACGTTTGTCCGGCAAGGCGCGACAGGCAACGCCGATGGCCTTGGCGGCCGCCATTGCCATAGCCGCGGCGGGACTTGCCAGTTTGTTCACGTGGGCGGTGCTCGAACGCGGATCAGTGCCCCGGGTCATCCAGACCGTGGCTGCCATGTCTTCGTTCGATGAGCCCCGAGATCCGAGATATCTGCTGGCGCGCAACGCGGTAGAAAAGACCTTTCGCGAGCGGCTGGCGCTGCTCGAGCCGGCCACACGCGCCAAGATCGAGGCGAGTCTGGCAGTCATCCAGCGCGCGCATGAGGACATTCGCAAGGCGCTGGCCGCCGACCCGCAAAGTCCGGCGCTCGAACAGCTCTGGGAGAGCACCGGGCGCGACGAATTTGACCTGTACGACAGTGTCGTTCAAGCCACCCAACCTGCCATGACAAGGATCTGACTATGTCGCATGCTCAATCTCGCCTGATCAAATTCCTCCCGGCCTGCGCTCTGACCGTGCTGCTGCTGCCGTGGGCCGCTCATGCGGCGACCACCGTCGATGAGCACCGGCCGGCCAATCCGCAAGGCACCGTGGACATCAACAATGTGGCCGGCTCCGTCGATGTGCAGGGCTGGGACAAATCCGAAGTCGCCGTGGGCGGAACGATCGGCAAGGACGTCGAACGCGTCGATGTGACCAGCGAGGGAAATCATACGTCGGTACGCGTGATATTGCCGCGCGGGCCCAACTGGGGCATGCGGGACGGTTCGGCGCACTTGGTCATTCATGTGCCCGCCAACAGTTCGATCACCGCCTCGATGGTGAGTTCGGACTTCAAGATTTCCGCAGTTCAAGGCGCCTTGGAGCTGCGAACCGTGAGCGGCAACATCGGCGGAGAGGGCGGCGGGGACCTGCACGCCAATTCGGTGAGCGGCGATATCCATCTGACGGCAACGTCCGCAAAAATGATCGAGGTGAGGTCCGTCAGCGGCGACATCGAATTGACGGCGGGCAATGTCGGCATTGAAGCCACCACGGTGAGCGGCGACGTACGTCTGAAACTGGGCACCGTGTCCCGCGCCCGATTGAAAACGGTGTCCGGAAAATTTTCCGCGATGCTTGCCGCGGCTGCCGATGCGCAAATCGAGGGCGAGTCGATCAGCGGGGACATCAAGCTGGATTTCGCCAGTGCACCGGATGCCGACTACGACATTCACACGTTGAGCGGCAATATCGACAATTGCTTTGGACCCAAGCCGACCGAACCGCGGTACGGACCGGGCGCGCGCTTGATGTTCAAGACCGGCGAGGGCAGCGCCCGCGTGCGCATCACCACCCAGAGCGGCGAGGTGCGTCTGTGCGCGAGAAAGTGATGCGCGGCGGGAGACAGTAACCTGCGCGGGAAGGTGAGCCGCCCCGTCCTACAGCGAACCGATGAACGCCGTCGGCGTGAGCCTACGCGGTGTGCTGGCGGGCGCTGCTGGTTCGGGGATGAGCAATTGATACGCTGAACACGACTATTCCTGTCCGCGCCAAAGGAGTGTTCATGGACACAGCAGCTGTAGAATCCCGGCCTGTTGCTCTACCGCCGTTACCGTTCGATCCGGGTGCATTGGCTCCCGTCATATCGGCCAATACGCTGAGCTTTCACTACGGAAAGCACCACAAGACCTATGTGGACACGTTGAACAAATTGATTGTCGGCACCGAATTCGCGGACATGCCCCTGGAGCAGATCATCAGGGCGACCGCGCGCCGGCCGGAGCACGTCGCCATCTTCAACAACGGCGCCCAGGCGTGGAATCATACCTTTTATTGGAAAAGCCTCAGGCCCAAGGGCGGAGGCGAGCCGCCGGCGGAGCTGAAGAGCTTGATGCAGGATTCATTCGGCGGCGTCGAGCAATGCAAGAAGGAACTGTCGAAGGCCGCCGTCGCAGAATTCGGCAGCGGTTGGGCTTGGCTGGTTCAAGACGGCGGGAAGTTGAAAATCATCAAGACTCCCGATGCCAAGACGCCCATGACCGAGGGTGCCAAGTGCCTCCTCACCATAGACGTCTGGGAGCATGCGTACTATCTGGACTACCAGAATCGGCGCGCGGATTACGTCAATGCGCTCATCGACCGGTTGGCCAATTGGGAATTTGCCGCGGACAACCTCGGCTCACGCCAGGCGTGACCGGCGCTAGCGTGTCGCGGCGGATTGTAGGTCCGCGGCGCGCCAGCCGCCGCCCAGCGCCTTGACCAACAGCACGCTGGCATTCATGCGCCTGGCTTGAATCGCCACATTGGCAAGTTGCGCTTGTAAGGCGGTCGTTTCCGCCGTCGACACCTCGAGATAGGTCACGAGGCCGGCCTTGTATCGATACTGCGCCTGCTGCAGCGCTGTCGCGGTCGAACTGACCGCGGCGGCCTCGCTGATGCTTTCCTGCTGCAGATCGCGCAGCGCGGCCAGATTATCCTCGACTTCCTGGAAGGCCACGAGCACGGTACCGCGGTAATTGGCGACCTGCTCATCATAGACGGCTCTGGCTTGTGCAGTTTGGGCACGGTGTCGACCCGCGTCGAACACCGTCAGGATGCCCGCCGCCGGACCCAAGGACCACGTGCGGCTGGGCGCGGAGAGCCAGTTCGATGTGCTCGCGCTGTCGAAACCCGCGGCTGCGCTCAAGCTGAACACCGGAAAATAAGCGGCACGGGCGACGCCGATTTGCGCATTTGCGGCCGCCGTCCTGCGCTCCGCCGCCGCCACGTCGGGGCGCCGCTCCAACAGCGCCGAGGGAAGCCCCGGGTCCACCGGCGGCGGCGTGGTCGAGCCGGGCAGGGGCGCTGCGTCCAGGTGGAAGGCAGAGGGATTCAACCCAAGCAGAACGGCGATGGCGTGCTCGGTCTGCGCTCGCTGCAAGTGAATATCAGCCGCCTGCGTCTGCGCCGTCTCGAGCTGAGCCTGCGCCTGCGCGACATCCGTCAGCGCGGCAGCGCCTCCGTTGTAAAGGTTCTGCGTGAGCTGCAGCGCCCTCGCATAGTCCTCGACCGTCTTGTCGAGAAGCTGCTGCTGAGTATCCTGCGAGCGGATCGTGAAATAGTCGGTCGCCAGCTCGGCATGAATCGCCAGATCGATCGTCGCAAGATCGGCGGCGCTCGCTTGCTGGCTTGCCTTGGCCGAGGCGACGGCATTGCGCACCCGTCCCCACACGTCGATTTCATAGGTCAGGTCCGCTTCCAAATCGAAATTGTTTTGCAGCGGTGCTTCGCCCGGTGCAAAGATCGGCGAATTCACGGACGTGCGTGACCGCGTCGCCGCGGATTGGAGGCTCAAGGTCGGAAACAGATCGGCACGCGCGATGCGGGTGGCCGCACGCGCCTGAAGCAATCGTGCATACGCCGCCCTCAAGTCCTGGTTGGCATCGGCCACCTGCGTTTCGAGGCCGGCGAGCGCCGCATCCTGGAATATGTTCCACCAAGGCCCGCGGATTTGCGCGTCTGCGGGTTCCGCACGCTTCCAATCCGGGAACTCCTGGTAGGCATCAGCGGGCGGCGGGCTGTCCGGCGTTTTATAGGGCGGCGCAAAGGAACAGGCATTCAAGCCGATCAGAAGGCACGCGGCGGGAACCCGGACCGACATCAGGTTTTTCCGCCGTCCTTGCCGGGTGGGGGCGCCGGCGCGGGTCCGGATGCGGGCACAGCTCCGGATGCCGGCACACTTCCGGGTGTCGGCGCGGCGATGCGCACCTGCACACCGTTCGTGATCGAGTCCGGCGGATTGAGCACCACCACCTCGTTGGGCTCGAGTCCCGACAGCACCTCAATCGTTTTGCCGAAGTCCCGTCCCTGCACGATGCTCTTGAGCGTCACTCGATGATCGCTGTCCAGCGTCGCCACCTGCAAGCCGGCGGCACGGAACAACACGGTGTTGGCGGGCAGCCGCAAGGTCTCGGCGCTCGGCGGAATCTTGAAATGGACCTCGGCGTAGGCACCCGGAAATATTTCACCCTTGGCATTGTCCAGTTCGAGTTCGACCTGCAGGGTTCTCAAGATCGGATCGAGCGCATTGGAGGTGCGGACGGTCTTGGCGGCAAAGGTCCTATTGGGGTGCTCGGTAAAGCGCAATTCGGCCTCGAGCCCGGGCTTCGTGGCGGCCGCGAATGATTCCGGCACGCCGACGTAGATTCGCAGCTTCCTGGTGTCGGCAATGCGGAACAGCTCGGTACCGGCGCTTTGTCCCGCGTTGATCAACGCGCCGATATCGGTGTTGCGGGCGGTAATCACCCCCGTGAACGGCGCCACGACCCGCTTGAACGATTCCAGGTCGCGCAAACGCGCCACGTTCGCGGCGGCGGACTCGGCCGCGGCCTTCTTGGCCGCAGCGTCACCGGACTTCTCGTCCGCATCCTGTTTCGAGACCGACTCCGTGGACAGCAGTCCCTGCCAGCGAAGATTGGTGCTGTTGGAAAGGGTCTCATTGGCACGCGCGGTTGCGAGGTCGGCGCGCGCCTGGCTCAGCTGCTGATCGACTTCCGGGGTTTCGATTTCGGCCAACAATTGGTTCTTGGTGACCGGTGTTCCGATGTCCGTATACCAGGACTTCAAGTAACCGCTGGTGCGCGCATAGATGGGCGCTTCGATGAACGCCTGGACCGCGCCGGGCAGCACCAACTCCTCGCCGAGCGAGCTGAGTTCGGCGGTGACGGTGGCGACGGTGGGCATGGCGGACTCGGCGGTCTCCTTGCCGAGCGAGGCGCGCGCCAGCACGCGGCTGACCTCGCCCCAGACACCCAAGCCAATGGCGACGATGAGCGCAATCAATGCATAGCGGCGAATTTTCTTGTCAGGCATGTGCAGTCTCTGCGGAGGGAAGCGGATGTATCGAGCTTCGCCCATGAATGATGGAAAACACGGTCGGCACGAAGAACAGTGTCGCAACCGTGGCAAAAATCAACCCGCCGATCACGGCACGTCCCAGCGGCGCATTCTGCTCTCCGCCCTCTCCGAGTCCCAATGCCATCGGAATCATGCCGATGATCATCGCCAAAGCGGTCATCAACACCGGCCGCAAACGCGTGAACCCCGCCTGCAGCGCGGCTTCAAGTGCCGTATCGCCGGCGTTCATGCGCTCGCGCGCAAAGCTGATGACCAGCACACTGTTTGCGGTGGCGACGCCCATGCACATGATGGCGCCCGTCAGCGCCGGCACGCTCACGGTGGTGTGCGTCAGAAACAGCATCCAAACGATGCCGGCCAGCGCGGCGGGAAGCGCCATGATGATGATGAAGGGGTCGAGCAGCGACTGAAAATTGACCACGATCAGCATGTAAACCAGGACGATGGCGCCTATCAAGCCGATCAACAAGCCGTTGAAGGAAGCCTTCATGGTCTGCACCTGGCCGCGCACGACGACGCTCGAACCCTTGGGCAGGTCTTTCTTCGCAGCAGCGATCACCCGATCGATCTGCGAGGCTACGTAGCCCAAGTCCGTGCCGTCCACGGAGCCGTAGATGTCGAGGGCAGTCGTTGCGTTGTAGTGAGACACCACGGCCGGCGCCACGCTGCGATGAATATTGACGAGATTGGAGAGCAGCTGCGAGGAGCCGTTGACGCCGCCGCTGAGCGGCGTATTGCCCAGATCATTGAGGCTTTCCAGGCGGTACTGCGGTGTTTGCGAAGCCACTTGATACTGCGTGCCGCTGTTCGGATCGACCCAGAAGGCGGGCGCCGTCTGAAAGCTTCCCGACAGGGACACCAGCATGTTGCCGGCCACGGATTGTTCCGTGAGCCCCACCAGCTGAGCTTTGGAGCGATCGACGTCGACATTGAACTGCGGATAATCGCCGGCCTGGTGGATATGCAAATCCACCGCGCCGGGGATGGACCGCAGTTTTTGCAGCAAATCATTCGCGAATTCCCGATTGGCTTGATTGTTGAAGCCGACTATCTGCACATCGATCGGGGAGGGCAGGCCGAAATTCAGTATCTGACCGATCATGTCCGCCGGCAGGAACGAAAATTGCGTGGATGGGTAGTCGGCCGCCAGTCTTTGGCGCAGCGCGCGGGTGAATTGCGCCGTCGGCCTGTGACCCTCATTCAAATTGACGTAGATGTCCGCATCGCCCGGCCCCACGGGCGCTGAGGTGCTGTAGGCAAGATTGATGCCGCTGTAGGGCAGGCCGATGTTATCGACGATGCTGGCAATCTGCTTCGAGGGGATCGTTTCGCGAATCGTGGCCTCGACTTGATCGCACAGTGCCGCGGTTTCCTCGATGCGCGTGCCGCTGCGCGCCCGCATGTGCAGCTTGATCTGGCCGCCATCGACGGCCGGGAAAAAATCCTGGCCCAGGCCGGGCAGTGGTCCGATCGGGAACGCCAGCACGGCGGTGGCGATCATGGCTCCGAGGAAGATCGCCGCGAAGCGCGGGCCGGCCTGCAGCGCGGTGGCCAACAGTTCGTGATAACGCTCGCGAAAGCGCTCAAATCCTTTCTCGAAGCGGATTTGAAAGCGTGCCAGTGCGCCGGGCTGCGCGTGCCTGGCCGAGTCATGCTTCTTCAACCAGAATTTCGCGAGCGTCGGCACCAGCGTTCGCGACAGGATGTAGGACGCCAGCATGGCGAAGACCACGGCTTCGGCCAGCGGCACGAACAAGAACTTCGCAATACCCGCCAACAGAAACATGGGCACGAACACGATGCAGATCGCCAAGGTCGAGACCAGCGCGGGCAGGGCGATCTGATGCGCGCCATCGAGGATGGCGGATTCCACATCCTTGCCCTGCTCGAGGTGGTAATTGATGTTCTCAATGGTCACGGTGGCGTCGTCCACCAAAATGCCCACCGCGAGCGCCAGGCCGCCGAGCGTCATGATATTGATGGTTTCGCCGAGCGCCGATAGGCAGGCGATCGAAGCGAGTATCGACAGCGGAATCGAGATGGTGATGATCAGCGTGCTGCGCCAGCTGCCGAGGAACAGCAGGATCAACAAGCCGGTGAGCGCGCCCGCGATCGCCGCCTCGCGTATCACGCCGGAAATCGCCGCCCGCACGAACACCGATTGGTCGCTGAGGGCCTGGATTTTCAATTCAGGGGGCATGGCCGCGCGGACCTGCGGCAGCTTTTCATTGATGCTGTTGATGATGTCGATCGTGGACGCTTTGCCGGTCTTCAAGACGCTCATCAAAATGGCGCGCTTGCCCCCGACGCGTACCATGTTGGTCTGCGGCGAATAGCCGTCGCGCACGTGGGCCACGTCCCGGATGTAGGTCACCGTGCCGTTGCCCGCGCGGATCGGCAGATTGTTCAGCTCTTCGAGCTTCAGCGGGCTGGAATTGAGCTTGATGAAATACTCGAGATCGCCGATCTTCTGCGTGCCGGCCGGCAGAATGAGATTCTGCGCGCCGATTGCAGTGACCACGTCGTTGCCCGACAAGCCATGTGCGCTCAATGCCTGCGGATCCAAGTCCACCTGCACCTGGCGCTGTTTGCCGCCGTAGGGGAAGGGAATGGATGCGCCCGCCACCGTCGACAGTTGGGTACGCAGAATCGTGTTGGCAAGATCGTAGATTTGCGCTTCGGGCAGTGTCGAGCTGGTCAGGGCGATCTGCAGGATCGGAACGGTGGACGCGCTGTAGGAGAGCACGAACGGCGGCGTCGTACCCGGCGGGGCGAAACCCAGCTGCGTTTGCGATACGGCCGTGATCTGTGCCATCGACAGGTCTTGATCGGCGCCGGGTTGAAAGAAATATTTCACCACCGATGTGCCGACGACCGACTGCGACTCGGTGTGCTCCACATCGTTGACCACGGTCTGCGCGGTGCGTTCCGAGAACAGCACGATGCGGTTGGCGATCTCCTCGGGCAGGATGCCGTTGTAGCGCCAGATCACCGCGGCAATGGGAATTCTGATGTTGGGGAAAATGTCGGTCGCAGTGTTCAAGATGGCATAGCCACCCAGCAGCACGATCAGCACGGCCAACATCAGAAAGGTGTAGGGCCGCTGTAGGGCTACTCTGACGATCCACATGCTATTTGCGAGGCGAAGCCCCACACCTCGGCGCCGGCGGAATGAGCGCGCGCAAACCGGGTGCTATGTGATTCGGAACGCGCGCTGACATGGGCGCGGATTATAGGGCTTCCTGATCTAAGCTGCCCGCTGCAGTGACCCCTCATCGCGCGAGGGTCGGCGAGTCACGATGTCATTGGAGACATCCCACAGACGCTTGGCCAGAACGTCATCCTCGAGCAGGGGACTGCCCGCCGCGATTCGGCAGTCCGACCAATATTGACCCGTAATACCCGAAGCCTGCGGACTCGCCGCCACGAGGGCCTGGGTGGAAGCCGCCTGGGCCGCTGATTTGGCGAACAGCCGCGCCCAGTATCCTTTACGAAGGCGGGTGCGTGCCGCGCCCGGATCCACCGCGTTGACCGCGATACCGCGGCCGCTCAGGCGGCGGGACAGTTCCTTGGCGTACAGCGCGTTGGCCAGCTTGGATTGACCGTAAAACGTCGCGGGGTCGTAGAATCGATGGCCGTCAAGATTGTCGAACATGATTCCCTCGCGGGGTGCGTGCTCGATACCGGCGCTGCCGCTGACGACGACGATGCGTCCGCTGTTGTCGCGCAACAGATCAGCAATGCCGTTGACCAGCGCAAAGTGCCCGATATGATTGACCAGAAATTGTATTTCGATGCCGTAGCGGGTATCCAGAGAGGGCGGGTTCGCCACGCCGGCATTGGCTACCACGGCATCGAGAGGTCCTCCCATCTCGCGGATCGTGCGCACGGCGCCGGCAATGGATTCCAAGTCAGTCAGATCACAGGCGACGGGCGTGCACAGGGGGCTTGCCTGCGCACAGCCGGTCGTTGCCGCGGGAAGCGTTCTTGCCAGTCCTATCACCGCCGCGCCGTTCGCTGCGAACGCATTCATCGTTTCGAGTCCGAGGCCCGAGTTGCACCCCGTCACCAGAATGCGTTTACCATTCAGGTCAATGCCTGCGAGAACCTGATCCGCGGTGGAGCGCCTGCCGAAGGGAACGGATTTGGTCATCGGTGACACCCTTGAAATTGACCGCGTTGATTCGGCGGGCGGCAGATCATTCGCACTGCCGCCGTCATACCCTTCACAAATGCCTCTCGACTCTTGCAGCTCTGCTTCAGGCCCTGCGCAGTTGCATGCAGTGCCCGCGCCAGATCTTCGGTACCCACGTCCGCGGCGGCACAGACATCGGCCAACGGCGATGCGGCGATGGCCGAGGCGAGTGCTTCCTCGAATTGCCACCGGTACTCGCCGAGCGTTGCGCCTGCCAATGAGGTACTGGCACACATGAGATCGCCGGCATCGGTGCCCGCAGACCCCACGAAGCGCCCCGACCACTCGACGCATGCGGCGATCAGTCGGACCTCCAAAGAATCCTCCCCCCGCGACAGCGCACCGATCGCCGCCGCCAATTGATTGCGCAGGCAGTGCGCCACCGCGCGCCGGAACAGCTCTTCTTTGTTGGCAAACAGCAGATACAGCCCTTGGCGGGATACGCCGGCCGCGCGCGCGACATCATCCATGGAGGCTTTTCGGTAGCCGAAGCGGGCAAAGACTCCCACGGCCGCTTCCAACAATGCCGCAACCTTAGGTTCGCCTAAATCCGCAGGCCCGGGAGGGATTATGTTCACCCAAACAGTATAGACAGATACGGCCCACGCTGTCTATCTGGTCCATGTTGTCAAGACGAGGGGGCAAGGGACAAGCATCGGTAACTCAAACAGATACGTGATCTTTATCGTGTAAGAGCTTATATCACACTCAGGCCCCCCAGCCACTAAGCCGACCCATCAAACCTTTAGCCAATGGGCCAACTCTTTAGCCGTTGGGCCAACATTCCACCGAGGCTTCGGCATAATGCGCTGCCATGGCTGAAGTTCCCCGGATCTCTGTTCCCTGCATCCCGATCTCGGGTTCGGAACTGCAATTCCCCGTGCGCCGGATATATTGCGTCGGCCGCAACTATGCCGACCACGCCAGGGAAATGGGCGGCGATCCGCAGCGTGAGCTTCCATTTTTTTTCAGCAAGCCCGCGGATGCCGTGGTCCCCAGCGGTTGGCGGCTGCCGTATCCGGTGAGAACTTCGGATCTGCATCACGAAGTGGAGTTGGTTGTCGGGCTGCACAAGGGTGGGGCAAACATCCATGCCGCGGACGCATCATCGCTGATTTACGGCTACGCGGTCGGGATCGACCTGACACGCAGAGATCTTCAAGCGGAGGCCAAGAAGGCCGGCCGCCCCTGGGATATGGCCAAGGGGTTCGATCACTCCGCGCCCATCGGTGCACTGACCCGGGGACTTCCGCCTGCGAGCGGATCGATCAGCCTGACGGTCGACGGCAATGTCCGGCAGCGTGGAGATCTTAAAGACATGATTTGGAGCGTTGCCGAGGTGATCGCGGCCCTGTCCACCTTTGTTGAGCTCGCCCCCGGTGACTTGATATTTACCGGCACACCCGCCGGCGTCGGTGCCATTCGGCGCGGTGAGACCGTGCGCGGGATGATCGTGGGAACCGAGCCGATTGAAATAATCTTTGAACCATGAGCAACCACCAAATGCTTCGCATCGTCTGTTTGATGTTGTGCTTTCCCCTTTGTGCCGTGGCTGCGGATGACTATCAGCATCGCGTCGAGCAAGTGCTGGTACGCACGCCGCTGATCGATGGCCACAATGATTTGCCCTGGGAAATCAGGGAACGCTTCAAGAGCGACCTTGCGACCATCGATCTTGCATCCGATACCCATCATCTGCCGGTGGATGCGGGACAGGCAGCCTTGATGACCGATATTCCGCGCCTGCGTGCCGGGCACGTCGGTGCGCAGTTCTGGTCCGTTTGGATACCGGTCGAGACTCAAGGGTTCCAGGCCGTGCAGATGACCTTGGAGCAGATGGACCTGGTCAAGCGCATGACCGCACGGTATCCCGCCGATCTGGCGATGGCCTATAGCGCGGCGGATATCCGGCGTATTCACGACAGCCGCAAGATCGCCTCCCTGATCGGCATCGAAGGCGGTCATCAGATCAACGGTTCGCTCGCCGTCCTCCGGCAGATGTATGACGCGGGCGCCCGTTATATGACGCTCACGCACACCACCAATACCCCCTGGGCGGACTCGGCCACCGATACGCCCGCCCATCACGGATTGACGCCATTCGGCGTGGACGTGGTGAAGGAAATGAATCGGTTGGGCATGCTCGTGGACCTGAGCCACGTTTCGCCGGACACGATGAAGGCGGCGCTGGCGGCGAGCCAGGCGCCGGTGATTTTTTCGCATTCCTCGGCGCGAGCGCTCGTTGATCATCCGCGAAATGTGCCGGACGATGTCCTGCGCGCCCTGGCGGCCAACGGCGGCGTCGTGATGGTGAATTTCGCCACCATCTATGTCTCCGCCGCACGCAATCAGTGGCAGGCCGACCGCGCCGCCGAACAGACGCGGTTCAACAGTCCGCCGTTCGCGGGCATCTACATCGGTCAACCGGACCGCGCCAAGGCAGCGCTCGCGCAGTGGGATGCGCAGCATCCGCGGCCGGTCACCACGCTGGCGCAAGTGGCCGATCACATCGAGCATATCCGCCGGGTGGCCGGTATCGACCATGTCGGACTCGGATCCGATTTCGACGGCATCCCCGACGCGCCCGTCGGCCTCGAAGGCGTCGATCGCTACCCGGCGCTCCTCGAGGAGCTGATGCGCCGAGGTTGGAGTGACGCGGATATCGCGAAGCTCGCCGGCGAGAATCTGCTGCGCACGATGGCGGCCGCGGAGCAGGTGAGCCTGAAGCTGCGGGACACACCCAAGCCGCATTGAGCTTCGAAAAGTAACGGCTTCCAAGCGGAGCCGTTACTTCAAGCTGGCGCGCCTACAGCGTCCGTTGGTTGGTTACATGAGTCGCCATTGGACTAAGATTCTAATTGCGCTCGCGACGGAATAAACAACACTCGCGCGGGGGCATACTCGGCATCGACTGCAGTAGTTCCTGCCGGAACGCGTGATATATCAACGATGAAACCATCACAAGAGTCCAGAGCGCCATTGGGTTCTTTGCTGCTCGAGATCCTCGAGCAGACATAAGGGGAAAAGCTGCGCCCAGTTCTCGTGGCTTTTCCGCTACGTCAGGCCAGCATTTTTTCGCGCGCTATTGACATTACGATATCAACTAATCGAATAATGCATGCGGCGGCGCGGCTTCAAATTATTTGCGCCCCGTATGGGGTGAGACGAAATTCGGAAAAAGGCTGTGGCGACGGGGTTGCATCGCTAGGCCACACGGACTGCAGCGGGCGGCAGACGGGCGGATGGATGCGTTTAATAAGTGGATAAACGGTCTAATAGCCGTTTTTGGGGAGTAAAAAATGACGACAAGAAAAGTGGCGCTGTTGCTTTCAAGCATAGCATCCGTGGCTTTTTCAACGGCGGCTTTTGCGGAACCAGCACCGGCACCGGCACCGGCAGGAGCAGCAGCCACCACCACCACCTCTCCAAGCGAAGACAACTCAATCCAGGAAATCGTCGTTACGGCGGAAAAGCGCTCGGAGAACTTGGAAACAGTCCCGGTCGCCATCTCAGCCTACACCTCGAAAGCGCGCGACCTGATCGGCATCGAGTCCATTCAGGACATCACCAATTTCACGCCCGGCCTCGCCTATTCAACGGGTTTGGACCGCGCATTCATCCGCGGCATCGGCCGCGAAACCAATATTCTCGCCACGCAGCCGGGTGTCGCCACTTATGCCGACGGCGTCTATGGCTATAGCGTGGTTGCCGTTTCCGGCGATTCGATGTTCCAGGATCGGGTGGAAGTTTTGCGCGGACCCCAAGGAACCTTGTACGGCCGCAACTCCATCGGCGGTACGATCGATGCCATATCGAAGCACCCAACCCGGGATTGGGAAGCCGAGGTGCGAATCAACGTGGGCAACTTCGGAGTGCATAATTTCGAAGGGTCCCTCTCCGGGCCCATCAGCGACACCATGCGATTCAAGTTTGCCGGCTACAAGAACGATCAAACCCAGGGTTACTACAACAATCTGGCCAATGGCACCACCACCGGCGGCAACGGCAACTACTTCTATTGGGAAGCCCAGTTCGAATGGGACGTCACCCCGGATGTCGAATTTTGGCTGAAAGCCGATCAGCTGGGCTACAACCAGAGCTACTTTTTCGGCAACACCGGTGGAAGCTATGAGTACGCTCCATATGGAACCTTCAGTCTCACACCGACTCCCGGATTTGGTCTTGCAAATGGTATCGGAGTTACACCCGCCAATGCGCTGATCACGAATCCCGGCATCACGAATCTGCACAACATTAGTGTCAGCGATGTGCCCAGCAACGCCACCTTGAGCAGAACCTATCAGATCACGCCGCAATTGACCTGGCACACCCCGTGGGCGTCGGACCTCAAGTACATCGGCGGTTATACGACCTATTACTACAATCTGAACACCGACGACAATCTGACGCAGAACTACAACGGCGCCGATATCACGTCTTATATCTACCCGGTCATCCCGGGGAGCAAGCAGTGCGGCGGCGTCGACTGCCCGCCGCTGACCGTCTATCCGACGCCGCAGTTTCATTATGTGCAGAACGAAAGTTACTACAGCAACGAATTGAACCTCACCTCACATAGCGATTCTTCGTTGCAATGGATCGCGGGTCTGTACCAGTACCACGAGAAATGGGATCAACCGATCAGCATTGCAGAACCCGCCCAGGGCAACGCTGACAAGGGGTGCGTGACCATTGTTGCGGCTGTGCTGGGGCCCAATGCCGGTTGTCTGCAGACGCCGGTTAATTTGGCAGCCGGAAAACTGCCCACTCTTGCCGCTGCCAATCCGAACAATCTTATCTACTGGCAGGAAGCGCAAATGCAGGGCAATTCGTACGCCGCGTTCGGCCAGACCGATTGGAAATTTCTGCCGACGTGGAAACTCACGACCGGCCTGCGCTTTACCTACGACAAGCTGGCCGGCATCGAGTCCTATCGGGAGCTGTGCTTGGGGCTGCCGGCCTGTCTCGGCTTGAGCGGCTACGCGCCCGGCGCTCCGCCCCTGCCGCAGTATCTCTTGACCGGCCCTGCCTTGTTTGGCGCTTTCACTCCCGTCAACGACATCACCACCTCGGCTGCCGGCATCGCGAGCTGCGTGACCGCCGCCGGTTGCAAGTATCGGGGCGTTACCGGTCCACCGACCCTCAATCCGGCCAACGGTCTCTGGCAGCGGGGTCTGTCCGACCATTGGGATGCGCTGACGGGAACGGCGGGATTGGAGTGGACGCCCGACGACAACACGCTGGGTTATTTGAAGTACACACGCGGCTACAAGTCCGGCGGCTTCAATGCCGGCACCATCACAGCCGCCCCTGAGTCGGATCCTGAGCACGTAGACGCCTTTGAAGTGGGCGGCAAGGAAGTCTTCAACAAGACCATCCAGATCAACGGCGCGGTCTTCTTATACGACTACAAGAACCTGCAGGATCCGCTGGATGTGCTGCCTGCCGGCGGGGGACCTGCGTTCTCCTCCATTGTGAACATCCCGAAGGTGATCTCCTTTGGCGCCGAGTTCGAGTCGATCTGGCAGCCGATTGCCAATCTGCAACTGTTGCTCGACTACTCGTATTTGGACGCGACGATCCGCTCGGATTTTACGGTCCAGAACCCGGTAGCGCTTACGTTCGTGGATGTGAAGGGCCAAACCGTGCCGGAATCGCCACGACACAAGGTTGCAACGAATGGCAATTACACCTGGCACTTTACGCCCGGAGCGCTGAACTTCTCAGCCAGCTACATCTGGAAGGCCAAGACTTACGACAGCATTTTCAACCAGCCTTATTACCTGGCACCGGCCTATGGCCAGATCGATTCGCGCCTTTCGTGGAACGATGCGTCGGATCGCTACACGGTTTTCCTCTACGGCAAGAACCTGCAGAACAAGCTGGGCTACAGCAACGTAGGGGCTCAAAGGGTGAATTCACCGGAAGCGGGCTTTCCCCAATACTCATCAGCGTACGAGCTGACGCCGCCGCGTACCTACGGCATCGAAATACAGTATCGATTGAAGTAAAGCGTATCTAAGGGATCGTTAAGAGTCCCAGATGGTCGATGTTCCAAAGGCCCTCCTAAAAAGAGGGCCTTTTTTATCCTGGTGCGCTTCCTGCCATTCGGTGCCATTTCGGCGCCGCGCAAGTTGCGCGCGCGGCGCGCCCGGCCGTTCAGGTTCTATAGGACGGATCGATTCGATCCAGCCGCCGCAGCAAGCCGGGCCACACCAGCAGGTGCGGCCCCTGGTTGTTCGACACCATGCGCGCCTGTTCCATCGCCGTGTCGATGATTCCCTGGCGGATCGGTATCAATTCTCCGCCGCCGGCCTGCGCACGGATCTGAATGGCGCACGTGGCCTCGAAGGTGTACATCAGCTGAAAGGCTTCGGCGACGCTGCGGCCCACGGTCAGCAGCCCGTGATTGCGCAGCATCATGAGATTCTTCTTTCCCATGTCGGCAACCAGGCGCGGCTTCTCATCATCGCGCAGCGCCACCCCTTCGTAGTCGTGATAGGCAAGATTACCCAGCACGAAGATGGATTGCTGCGAGATCGGCAGCACGCCGTTTTTCTGGGCGGACACAGCCACCCCATTCAACGTGTGGGTGTGCAGCACGCACTCGACGTCGTGGCGGGCGGCATGGATGGCGCTGTGGATGGTGAATCCTGCCGGATTGATCGGCCACGGGCTGTCGCCCACCTTGTTGCCCTGCAAGTCGATCTTCACCAGGCTCGAGGCGGTGATTTCGTCGAACATCATGCCATAAGGATTGATGAGGAAATGATGCTCAGGTCCCGGCACTCGCGCGGTAATGTGCGTGAACACCAAGTCATCCCAGTGAAAATGTGCGACCAGCCGATAGGCGGCGGCCAGGTCGACGCGAATCGCCCACTCTTCTGGGGAATAGCGCGCGCCGGCCTCGCCGGCAGGAACGGACTTCAGCATGGCTTTCTCCGGTAGTAGGACTTTCCCTGCCGATTCTAATCCAAGGACCGCTATCTGGCTAAGGCAACGGCAACGCCTGGCATAATGCTCGAACGCCGCTAAGAGCCGCCGGAGTAGAAGTTGACCTCTGAACACAAGATTGCGCCGGTCGCCGATGACTGGGTACAGCGAATGATCGACACGCCCGGCAGGTCCGGGCACTTGAAGAGCGGCGATTTCCTCGCGCACTACCTGGAGTGGGGCGACTCGTCCAACCCGCGAGTGATGCTGTTGCTGCATGGCTTTCGCGGCCACGCGCATTGGTGGGATTTCATCGCGCCATGGTTTGCGCGCGACTATCGCGTGATCGCGCTCGATTTCGCGGGGATGGGAGACAGCCATTCCAAGCCCAGATATACGCCCGACAGTTTTGTCGCTGAAGTACACGCGGTGCTCGAGATGACAGGCTCGAGGACGGTTACGCTGGTGGGTCACAGTTTCGGCGGACGCATCACCGTGCTCGTGGCGCATCAATATCCGCAGTTCCTGACCCGGGCACTGGTCATCGATTCCAACATCGGGTTTGCGGACCAACGCGCGCACCATCGCTTTGCGCAGCGCCCCAAATGGGTCTACCCCGATCTCGAGTCCGCCTGCGCAAGATTCCGCTTCATCCCCGACGAACCGCCCATCTTGCCGCGAATCATGCAGCATCTTGCGGTGCATTCCCTCAAGCCCCGGGACGATGGCTTCGTGTGGAAGTATGACGAAGATCTGGTGGGCAAAATCGACTGGGAGCGGATTGGGGAGGGCGAGCTGTTGAAGGAAATGGAGCTGCCGCTGGATTTCATCGCCGGTGAATTCAGCGCTGTGGTACCGCCGGTATTGGCGACTCGCATCGGCAAGGCCCTGCATCATGGCCGGGGGCCCATCGTGATTCCGTCGGCCTACCACCACGTGCCCGTGGATCAGCCTCTGGCCCTGGTCGCGGCGATGCGGGCGCTGTTGGCCTAGGCGGATCGGCGGCGACGCCCGGTCAGCCGGCGCGCAATGCCTCGGCAACGGGCAGCCGGGCCGCGCGCAGCGCCGGAAAAAAGCCGCCGAGCAGGCCGATGATGCACGCCCAAATGATGCCGGTAATGATCAACGTGTCGGTGACGGTCAGCTGGAAAACAACTTGTGCGAATGCGGCGCCCAGCGTGCTGACGGTATGTCCATTGAAGAACATCCAGGCCAGTGAAGCGCCGATCGCCCCGCCGAGCACGGACAGAAGCAATGCCTCGATCATCACGCCGAACAGCACGGGGAATGCGCCGAAACCGATCGCCCGTAGCGTGGCGATTTCCAAGCTACGCGCCGCGACGGCCGAATACATGGTATTGAGCGCGCCGAACATGGCACCGATCGCCATGATCATCGCGACCGTGGTGCCGACAATGTTGATGGTCTTGGTCAGTCCCGCGGATTGCTTGGCGTAGTACTCCCGCTCGCGCACAACATCGACCTTGAGCTGCGGGTCGCTGGTCAGAGAATCCTTGAAGGCGGTGAACGCGGCGGCGCTCGTCAACAATCCCACGGCCGAGCTGTACCCGGTACGCTCGATCGAAGAGCCTACCGTGTCGACATCGGCCAGAAGCTCTGATTCATGCACATCGCCGTTGCTCGAAAATGTACCGGTCACGGTCCAGTCCGCGTTGCGAAGACGCAGCACGCTGCCGACGGTAAGACCACTGAAGAGTTTGGCGGCACCGACGCCGGCGATCAACTCGCGCACCGCCGGACGAAACATCTTTCCGTTCACGATCTTCAGTTCCGGACGAACCTCGGTGAGCTTCAGACCGACGCCCCGCATGGTCACATTGGCGTCGGTACCGGTATCGAGCTTCGGTACGTTCACGACCGTCACCAATTCGCTCGACAGCAGCGCTTTGCCGTCGGCGTCCTTGGCAAGGCCCGGCGCATTGCCGATGGTGTCGATATCGGTACGGGTCAGATTGCTGTTCAGTTCAGCATCGGAACCGCCGCGTAAGATGATCACGCGATCGTCGCGGCCGCTGTCCGCCAAGGTATGCTGAAATCCAGCGCCCATCGCCAACACCGACACCAGAACGGCAACCACACCGGCAATGCCGATGACGATGACGCTGGAGGCGCCCAGGCGTTGCGGCACCGTTTGCAGACTCATCGAGATGACGGCGATCAGTTGCTTGAGCATGCGGATTCCTTTGTGACGGCGGCCGCGCGGAGGTGCGTGCTCAATGCATGCCCGACAGCGCATCGACGATGTTCAGCCGCATCGCGCGCAACGCCGGCGGCAATCCGACGATCAGCGCGAGCAGCACCGCGGCGCCCAATCCGGGAATGAGTGCCACCGGGTCGAGTTGCACGCCCTGCAGGGCCTGGCCAATGATCGGCAACGTTGCGTAGCTCAATCCGAGGCCAATGACGGCCGCGAACAGACACAGCAGCAGAGACTCGGCAATCACCAAGGCAAGCACCTTGCCGTCGGTGAAGCCCAGCGTCTTGAGTACCGCAAGTTCCGGGATGCGTTCGCGCACCGACTGCATCATCGTGTTGCCCGTCAAGAACAGCAAAGTGAAAAATACAGCGCCCAGAATGGCCCGCAACACGAAGCCGATGTCGCCGATTTGCTTGATGAAGGTCATGGCGAAGTCGTTGGCTGGTTGCGTCTTGGTCTCGTTCGACGAATTCGCGAACAAAGCGTCAATTTTGCCGGCGATCGCGGCGGCATTCGCGGGGTTGTCGATCCGCTCCTCGACCCAACCCACGGTGCCTTTGCCGAAGCTGCGACCCTCGTCGAACAGATCGTAGTGAAAAAGCACGGTGTAAGCCTGAGCGTTGGCCTGCGTGGAATCCTTCACATCGAAAGTTCCGACGATGTCGAAGGTCCAGTCGAGCGAGCCGCTCTTTTGGGTCCAGATGGTCGAGTGAACGGGCAGCTTTTCCCCCACCTTCCAACCAAATTTCTTCATCAGCGCCACATTCACCAGTGCACCGCTGCGGGTGCCGCGGTAGTTTTTCATCTCCTCGTCGCTGACGATGAATTCATCCTTGTGCACGTTGAAATAGCTTTCCGTGTCGATGGGAAGCGCGAACACGAAGTTCTTGGGCTCCTGATAGTACGCGCCGAGCCAGGTCAACCAGGTGGCATCCGTGACTCCCGGCACCGAGCGTATTTCCTGCAGGTCCGCAAAAGGCAGCGGCAGCGTGATCGAGTACTTGTTGGTCGAGATGAGCTTGTCCGCGCCGGTGGTGCCGGCGCTCGGATGGGAAAATGCGTAGTCCACGGTTTCGAGCATTCCGAACAGCAGAAACGCGATCACGATGGACAGCAGCGTGAACAGCGTCCGTGTCTTCTTGCGCCACAGCGTGGCCCAAATGAGGGGAAAGTACTTCATTAGATATGTCCGGCAGCTACACCAGAGCCGTCCCGGCTTCCAACAAAGATCCCTTGTCCATGTGCAGTTGGCGGCTGGCAAACTCGGCCGCCTTGGGATCGTGGGTCACCATGACGATGCTCTTGCCATGCTCTCGATTCAGGATCTGCAACAGGTGCAAAACTTCGTCCGCCGACTTTCGATCGAGGTCTCCGGTCGGTTCGTCGCATACCAAAAGCATGGGATCGGCCACCAGGGCGCGCGCGATCGCCACACGTTGCGCCTGACCACCGGAAAGTTCGCTCGGTTTGTGCTTGGCGCGATCGGCAATGCCCACCAAGGTCAGGGCGGCCATGGCGTTTGCCTTGCGCTTCTCGGAGGAAAGGTTGGTCAACAACAAGGGCAGCTCCACGTTGCGCTGCGCCGTGAGCATGGGCATCAAGTTGTAGAATTGGAATACGAAGCCGATGTGATTGGCGCGCCAGCGCGACAATCTGCTGCTGGAGAGTTTATCGAGACGCTGACCGGCCACCGTGATTTCACCCGAGGTTGCCGTATCCAGGCCGCCGATGAGATTCAACAGGGTCGTTTTTCCGGAGCCACTGGGTCCCATGAGCGCGACAAAGTCGCCCTTGGGTATGTCCAGGCTGAGTCCCTGCAGCACCTCGACGCTCTGTTTGCCGCGGACATAGCGTTTATCGACATTGCGCAGCGATACGATGACTTCGCCCATGACTTCGATCCCTTTATTGTTCGACTCGAACCTTCGCGCCATCCTTCAATTGCGTGAAATCACCAATAGCCACCCGATCGCCGGCGGTCAATCCGGACAACACGGTGGCATTGTCGCCGCTGCCCGCGCCAAGCCGTACCGCACGCCGCTCCACTATATCGCCTCGCAGGATGAAAACCACGCCCGTTTCACCGGCTACCTGCACGGCTTTGATGGGTACGTTGACGCCGACCGCCGGCTTGCTATCCGCGCCCCCGGTAGGCTCAGCAAGAAATGACACGCGTACACCCATCTCGGGCAGCACGCGGGAGTCCTTCTGATCCAGGGCAATGCGTACGGTCACCGTACCCTTGCTGCGATCGGCCGTCGGAATGACGGCAATCACATGCCCCGGAATCTGCCAGTCGGGATAGGCGTTGAGTTTGGCGCTGACCTTTTGATCGGGCCGCACTTTGTTGATGAAATTCTCGTTCACGTCGACCTGAAATTCCAGCGAGTCCATGTCAACGATGGTGCCGATGCCGGTCCGCGTGAAGCCTCCGCCGGCCGAAATCGGCGAGACCATTTCCCCCGGTTGCGCGGCCTTGACCGTTACGATGCCCGAAAAAGGGGCACGAACGATGGTGTCGTCGAGATTGCGTTGCGCGACCTTCATCCCTTCCGCCACGACATCGACGTTGGTGCGCTGAGTGGCGAGTTGTGCGCGCAGTCCGTCAAATGTGGTCTGTGAGTTGTCCACGGCCGCCTGACTGACGAAGTGCCCTTGGAGCAGGCTTTTTTGGCGCTCATAGTCGCGCTGCGCGTTTGCCAGGTTCACCTGTGTTTCGGCTAGCGAGGCCTTGGCGAAGTCCAACTGGGCACTCGATTGATTCAAAGCCGCGCGAATATTGGTGTCGTCGAGTTTGGCGATGATTTGCCCGGCTTTGACATGATCCCCCTCCTCGATGTCCAGTTCGACCATCCGGGCCGTGATCTTTGAGGCCACCGTGGCCTGACGACGAGCGACGACATAGCCGGACGCATCGAGGATGGAGCCCTCTGATGCGCCGCCGGCGATGGCCTGTGCCGAGGCGGCATGCACCCGGACTGCACCCGGCCGCGTCCACACCCAAGCGGCAGCAGCCGCAATACTCAAGACCGTGACGACGCCCGCCAGCCAAAGCCTTCCCGCACGCGAAGGCGTCGACTGGCCCCCGCGATCGATGCGAAGTTGATTCAGCAGGGTCGACTTGTCATCCATTTTTTCCCTTGTCGCAGTTCGTTGACTGCAATCCGTACCCGCCGAGCGCCGCGGCCGCGTGCTTACGGTCGTGAACTCGAGCATCCCGGCGGTAGTTTTCGTGCCCTCGAACGGCGGGCCTTTGCGGCATTCTAGACGAATGAGCCCCTCCTGGCGAAGCGGATGATCGCGGCGGTGGCGGCAAAGGCCCTGATATATCCTGTCCCTGCGAGACCCATCGTGGCATCATCGTGGCCGCCTTGAAGAGCGATTCGCGGCACAAAAGAGAGGGGACCGATATGCAGTTTCGACACGTCCTGGGGATGTCTCTGGCGCTATTGACTGCAGGGGCAGCGGGCGCGCAGGCGGTTAAACCGATTCACCCGGCCGCGACGAGCGATATGGCGGAAATCAAGCCTGAGGCGGTGGGCTTTTCCTCGGAACGTCTCGTCAAGCTTGACGGCACGATGAAGTCGCTGGTCGACGGCAAGAAACTCGCCGGCATGGTCACCGTCCTTGCACGGCACGGCAAGATCGTGGAGGAAAGGACTTATGGCTATGCCGACGTGGCGAGCCAGAAGCCGATGCAGAAGGACACGATCGTGCGTATCTACTCGATGACGAAGCCGATCACCGGCATCGCCATGATGATGTTGTACGAGGAGGGGAAATGGAAACCCAGCGATCCGATCGCCCGCTACATTCCGGAGTTTCGTGATCTAAAGGTGTATTCAGGCGTCGATAAGGACGGTAAGCCGACGTTGGACAAGCCCGGACATGCCCCGACCATGGGCGAGCTGATGTCGCATACCGCGGGGTTTACTTACGGCGTGTTCGGCGCGACGCCGGTCGACAAAATGTATCAGGAGGCGCAGCTCCTCAGTGCGCCGAACCTGCAGGATTTCATCGAACGTGTCGCCAAACTGCCCCTGCTCTATCAGCCCGGGGAAGGGTGGGTCTACAGCGTATCGGTTGATATTCAAGGCTATCTGGTCGAGAAACTGTCGGGGAAATCTTTCCCCGATTTTCTTCGTGAGCGGATTTTCCTGCCCCTGGGGATGAAGGACACGGGTTTCTACGTCCCCGCCGAGAAATTAGATCGTGTCGCCACCATTTATCAAGGCGACGCCGCGGCTGCGACCGCCATGCCCAAGGATCCGGGGATCAGCCAACCGCCGGGATTGCCGTCGGGCGGCGGCGGCCTGTATTCCACCGCAGGCGATTATCTGCGCTTTGCGCAAATGGTATTGAACGGCGGGGAGTTGAACGGCGTGCGCCTGGTCGCGCCGAGCTCGATCGAACTGATGCGCACCAATCACGTCTCCGATGAGGTCAAGAACGCGCGGAAGTTCGGCATCGGCTTCTATCAAATGCAGCCGGGCTTGGGATTTGGCTATGATTTCGCGATTCTGGAGGACCCCTCGAGACTTGGCAGCACCGCCGGCAAGGGTTCGTTTCTGTGGGACGGCGTCGCGGGCACATGGTTTTGGATCGACCCGGCGAACGATGTCGTTTTTGTCGGCATCGTCCAGCGCTGGCTCCTCGCACCCGGTACGCCCGATGTGGAAAATTTGTCGCGTGCGTTGACGTACCAGGCACTGGTCAACCCGAACAAGTGAAGCAACCCAATCAGACGTCGGAATCCATATGAAAAAAGCCGTCACGTTCCTACTGGCCGCCGCATTCACCATTGCGGCGGGTGCAGCCGACGCGGCAGGTGCCGCGGGCGCACTTTCCGCGCAGGATAATTTCGAGATTCAGCAACTCTATGCCAAATACAACATCGCCATCGATAGCGGCGATGCCGAAGGGTATGCCTCGACGTTTACGCCGGACGGCGTTTTCAATCAGTTTTCCGGACATGCTGCGTTGGTCGGCTTTGCCAAGACGTGGCGCGAGAAACTGGGCGGCGCGACGCGGAAACATTGGAACACCAATCTGCAGATCAGCGGCACATCGAAGGAGGCCTCCGGGTTTGTGTACTTGATGCTGGTCGATATCAGCACCAAGCCGGCGAGCATTCTGGCGACGGCGACGTATACCGACAGTCTCGTCAAGACCAAGCAGGGATGGCGGTTCACGAAGCGTACGACCAAAAGTGATGCACCGCCGGCTGCACCCCCGGCCGCCACCGGCGAACCGCCGCCGAAGCCGGGCGGCCTGTAGACCGACATGGCCAATCGATTGATTTTCGCGATCGCGCTGATGCCGATGCTGGCGGGCTGCGCAACGTTCTCTCGAACCCTCACGGGCGTGCCCCGGCCGGCGCTGTCGCCGGCCGAAGTGAGGGTCTACACGCAGGCGCCTCAGAGTTTCGAGGAGATTGCGGTTCTCGGCGCATCGAGAAAAAGTGTCACCACTGCCGGCGGCGAGCGCGCCATCGAGAAAATGATCGAGACCATGAAGTTACAAGCCGCCGAACTGGGGGCGAACGGGGTGTTGCTGGAGAATCTCTCGGATTCTGACCCGCTTAGCCTGGGCACGGGTGTCGGTACCCAGACCTATACGCATAATGCGTCCATCGATCTGGGCGTGGGCGGCTTCGTGGGAGTGGTCACAAAAACCGTGCAGGCCAGGGCGATCTTCGTCGCGGCGCATGCCGAAACGCGTCCCCCCGACAATCAGCGCCCCGAGCAGGAGCGCTCCGGTGACGGGTCGGCGGCCCGGGATGATCAGCTGCGGATCAACTAGCTGCGGATCACGCAGGGCGGGGGTGTACCGTCGCGGCAGAGGGGAGCCCCTTCATTGTGCGGGGTGGCCCCTTCACTGTCCTCGTGGGGAATGTTACCGCCATTGCCCAAGCACCCGTTCATGCAAACTGCGAGCAAAACGGTGATGATCAGCTTCATGCTCAGTCCTTCGCGCCGGCGCGCCTTCCGCGAATCTAAAAATCATGCGCGCAACCGCGCTTTCCGGATAGCGGTTCCCGCCGTCAGCGTTCGTAGGGGAACGTCCTACACGGAGATTCCGTGAACACGCACAGCATCGGTGCCGTGCGGCTGACCGAAGCGCGCCCTCGGGAGGAGCAGATCCTTGAAAACCTGATGCAACTCTATACGCATGATTTTTCTGAATGGTGGGCGGGCACACCGCGCGGGGACTTGAACCCCGCCGGCCGATTCGAAAGCTACCCATTGGCCCCGTATTGGGTCAGGCCAAGGTGGTCGGCCTTGTTCATCTGGCGTAACGACGTACTGGCCGGGTTTTCCCTGATCAACGACCAGACTCATTCGGGACAGCCTGCCGAGCGAAACGTCGCCGAGTTTTTTATTTTGAGAAAGCATCGCCGGCAGGGCGTGGGGCAAATTGCGGCAGAGCACATTTTTTCCTTCCATCCCGGCTCTTGGGAGGTTGCGGTCGCGCGAAAGAACGTGCAGGCGGAGAGATTTTGGGGTAAGACCATACGAAATTGCAGCCGAGCAACGAACATTCGTGAGTTGGATTTACAAGGCCCGGAATGGGACGGCCCGGTCTTTCGATTCGAATGGAGTGAGCCGTGATTCTCCATCAGATGGGGGAAGCTTCATATGAATGTACATTCCCGTAGAGCGCTCGGCGCTCTATCCCTGGTGCTGATTGGCGCGATTGCCCTCGCCGGGGACGGCGTGAATCTCAAGATCACCAATGACAGCGTCATCGATGTTTTCGTCACGGTGCAGGACATGAACACGAACCCTAGGGTGGTCGTGCTGGACCATCAACGAATCAATGGGTTTGTGACGGTTCCGCTTTCGGTCAGCGCCGGCGCGGCCGGTCAAGCCAATATTTCGTGGACGGCCATTCGGGTCGACAGTTCCGACCGGCGATGCGGTCATGGGACGGTAACCGGCCTTGATAACGACGCCAACGTGAATGTGCATGCCAATTCTGAATGCGCCTCGGGCCTTTAATTCAATTGCTGGCCAGCGCCGATCGCACCGCCGGGGCGAGGGCGGCGGGATCATACACCGGCATGGAACAGGCGCTCGCGCTGCAGGCGAACGCGGCTGCTCGATCCAGGGGCGGGTACTGTATCTCGGGATTCGGCAGCGGGCCCTCATCTCGATCCCACCAGTCGATCTGCAAATAATCTGACGGGTATTTCAATGCCGCCAAGTGCAATTCGATTGCGGCCGGATCCGTCTTGTGCCCGACCACGGTAATGTGAATGGGCGCGGCGGTCAGTTCACGATCGGCAAGCAGAATTTCCGCTTGCAGTTGCTCGGGAGCCGCCTGCGCGTAGGCCGCCAGATACTTCATACCGTGTCTTGCCATTGATTGGTATCGGACATTGCCCGTATACCGATGCATCAGGCTGGCCACGCGAACCACCGCCGCGTTCTGTTCGGGTTGACGCACGGCATCGCGAAATACCCCATGATGTCGATTGGAGCGAGGCGCGGCGATGAAGCCGGCGTTCGGATCGCGCAGTGCTGCGTCGACAGATCGCAGCACCGTACCCGCGCGTCTCAGCCACTCTCGATCGCCGGTCGAACGATACAGCGCCAGGTAGGCCTGACTCATCGCGAGCGCATCCTCCAAGAAGGGGCCGCCGCGATCTTGAGCGTCGTGCCGGAATGCGCCGCCGGGCAGCGAGCGATTCGCAATGGCCCATCGTGCCGCTGTTTCTGCCTTGAGCAGGGCATCGTTCTCTCCGGTCACCTCGTAATACTTGCACAGCGCGCGGATTGCCCAACCGGTCTCGCGCGCATACTCGTGGGTATCGATGCGCGGCATGCCGATGGCACGGCGCGCCTTGTCGTCCTGCGGATAGAAATCGTGCCCGCTGATTTGCGCCGACACATCCGCATCCTGGCTCACATAGAAGCCGCCGTCCGGCGCCGCCAGGAATGTCGTCAGGTAACGATAAAGTGATGTCGCGGCCGCCAGATACCGCGGATCCTGCCAGCGGGCATAGGCTTCGGCGTACATGCGTAGATCGTCCGCTTGGTACGACAGGAGCTTCTCGAAATGCGGCGAACTCCAATCCGCCTCATCCGAATATTGATAGACACCGCCCCATACGGGATCGATCAATCGCAAATTGGCGTCCAACGTTTGCCGCGCTTGCCGACCAGCGGAGGGGTCACCCTCATCGATCCTGGAGTAACTCAGTTCCAGCGAGGCGGCATCGATGAATTTGTGGACACGGCCCCAACCCCCGTATTGCTCATCGTAGGCCTGCTCGTAGGTTCGGATCAGGGAGCCTCGGGCGCGGCGGTTAAGATGGGTGCTGCCTCCCTGGGTCATGGCAAGCGCCGGGCCGACCGAGGGGCCCGGGGTGGGATCGTCCACGATGGCCTGCAGCAGGGAAGCCATCTGTTCGGGCGGAATGTAGCCGCGCCGCTTGACGATCTCACTGCCATCCGCTGCCAAAACGATGGTCGCCGGCCAGCCCCAGTCACCATAGCGGCTGCTGAGATCCGGATCGCTGTCGGCATCGACGCTGACCGCGACATAGTGCTTCGAAATCAAGGACTGAACCTTGGGATCCCCGTAGGTCTTCTCGTCCATGACGTGACACCAGTGACACCAAACCGCGTGCAGGTCGAGAATGACGAAGCGTCGATCCTTCTCGGCCTGGACGAAGACCGCGTCACTCCATTGGGTGCGCCAGGCAATCGGCGCTGCCCCACAATGCGCTCCGAGGAGCAGCGCGGCGCAGGCACCGATCAGTGAATTCAGTCGCGATCGAAGCATAAACAGGTTCCCTCGTTGTGCCCCTGTTTATTCGAGTGATGGGGGTTGGCGGATTCACCCAGCTTGAGATTTTACTCAACGAGGGCAATCGGCGCGCAGTCGAGGCCCCGGTATCAGGCGTAGGTGTCGATGATCGCGGTTCTTGGGGCGCTGTTCGTCAGATCTTGCGTGCGGGCGTACGCGTGTGCGGCGTTGAAGGACGGGCCGCGAGACCCCATGCGCGAGGGCAGCAGCGTGTTCTGGTGCTCGTTGACCGCAGTGTTCGCGTTGCCGGCAAGGTTTCCCTGCGTTAGAAGCCTGGGGTCATCCACCGGCGTGGCCACGATGGTCAGGCGACGGCCACCGGATAGCCCGAGTGCGTCTGCCGAGAAATTCCCAACGTCACGGCGCGGGACGGCTTCACCCGCCAGGATCAGGGTCTGATTTTCGGAGTTCACTCTCACGGTCGGTTTTTCAAAGCACTCATTGCTTTAACCAGCTCAAGACCTTATCAGACCTCGACATCCTGCATGCGACTCATCGCATGAATCTCTCAAGAGAAGCCGGCGATCGGGCTTTGGCGGACGCCCTTAGAATACGTGAATTATATCATTTATCATATACTTAGGATATTTATCTATTGTAGTGTGGAGTTCGTCTTCGTCGCGAGTACCGGCGTCGCCACATCGGCGCTTTGGTGGGTATGCGTGGCGGCGTCCGCCCTGTCATTCGAGGGGAGCCACACCGCGGTGTGCACGATTTGTCCGAGAGACCGGCCACCGGCCGCATCGCCGATCGCCACATAAAATACCTCGGGCCGGATCCGGGAGGACCCGGGCAGCAGTTTCACGAAAAAGCTGGTTGAACTCTTTCCCTTCGGAAATTTTTGAGTGACCTTCGACTGCGGCACATAGTCAACCCCGGGTTTTGCCGAAGCCGCCTCGGTCCACCACACAAACGGCACCTCATCGCGCAGCCCCGCGGAGCGATGTACTCGAATCTCCGCGAATCGTTCTCCCGGACGGACTTCATAATCGCCGGCCGAAATGGCGACAGGGCGGGGCACTTGAGATGCAAATCTGCCGCGCCCGCTGTCGGAGCGCCCACTGCCGAGAGGTGGCGGCTGCGGGAGTGGGGCCGGCAAGGAAGGCGAGTTTGAGACTTCGCTCTGGTTGTCCAGCTCGTTGGGGGCGGAAATCGAGAGCGTCTCTTCGGGGGCGGCGCTCGTCGGCGTCGCCGCCAGGGTTGCGCTTCCGGCCCTTCCGCCCAGTGCGAAGCGCACCATCAGCAGTGAGGCAGCCGCGGTCGCCGCCAGAACGGCGATGACTGCAGGGCCTCTCAACGAAGATCGCGGTGCCTGCGGATGTGCCGGCTGCAGGTCCAGAGAATTCGACAGGTATTGCGGCTTCTCACCGGCGGGCTTCAATCGATCGTACCAGTCGGAGACCGATATCGATCGGCCGCCGCGATGCCAGCACAACCCCTTCAACAGGACTTGCCATTGTCGTCGGCCTAATTGGGGAGGCCTGGTCGCAACGATTCCCAGGTCGCGAGCCTCATTCGCGCGGCGACGCTGGAAGGGGTGCATTCCGGTCAGCAATTCGTAACTGATGCACGCGAAGGCATACAAATCGTCACGCGGGTCAGGCTCACGGGAGTCCAGAATCTCGCAGGAAGCATAGGCTGGCGTTGCCGACCGCACAGGCCGTTCATGCTTGGGCGGAGAATGTTTGCCGAAAATGCTGGATGCACCGAAATCGAGTATTCGCACCTCTCCTGAATCGGTGATCATGATGTTTTGCGGCTTCAGGTCCGCATGCACCACCCCGCGGCCATGCGCGTACGCCAGTCCGGCGGCAATTTGCCGGAGTACGGCCCAGGCGTGCGAGCGTTGCACGGGCTGGTCGCCAAGTCGGGCAATGACCGTGCTCAATAGTTCGCCTTCCAGTAACTCCATCGTGAAAAAATCGATGTCGCCATCCCGATCCAGTTCGAATACGTTGACGATATTCCTGTGCGAAAGCATCTGCGCGCAGTAGAGCTCGCGCCGCAACGATTCGACCATTTCAGTGCGGCCGGCGGAATCGGGGTGCAGAACCTTGATCGCCACGTACCGCTGCGACGCCGGCAAGCTCGACCGATACCGATCCAATGCTTTGAAGACTGTCCCCTTGCCGCCGCTTCCCAGGAGTTTTTCGACGACGTACCGATCCCGCAATACCTGACCGATCTTAACGGGTGATGGCGGCGGACCCTCGGATGCCCGTTGATGTGGTGTGACGGCACCGCGTCGTCGAAGATCGATGGTGGCGTCTTGAATGGATGAAGATTCTGCGGCGATCTTCGATTCCAGAAAGCGCACAAGTTCGAGCGGCACATCGCCCCGGGCTCGCAGTCGATTGATGACCGCGATGACCTTCAGCCTCGAAGCCGGCACGTCACGGAGTTGCACCGCGATGGCGTCGATGAACTCATGCTCGCTGCATTTACCCCGTACCGCCTGGACAAACTCCCCTTCGTCGCATTCGCCGCTCAGAAGGGACTCCAGACGCCGCTGTAACTCAGTGTTCAGGTGCGCATGCGGGCGGCAAGTAAGATCGGAGTGTTCATCCATAGGCAGCCTAACACGCTCGCAATCAGTCATTTAACAGCTGGACCGACTATGGTGTGGCGGCTGTCCGATGTATGTCAGAAAACGCCTCATTCGGAATGAGGCCCCAAGCGGGTGCGGAGTAGGCCGAGTCTTGGTGCGCCGGCAGGGACCCGCCGATTCAGGCGCCTGCCAATCAGATGTTGGAGACATTTGCGGCACCCGCGGTGTGGTCGCGCGAGGGATCCGCGCCGGGTTCTTGGTGATGTGAGGCAAGATCACTCAGGCCAAGAGCGCCACGGCGATGAGCAGGCAAGATCTTCGCGAAGGAGCCGTTCAAATCTTTGGCGCGTGCGGCAGCGACGCCGCGGCAAGCCACGCGATGAGAAAGGCCACGGCGGAGTCGACAAAGACCACGCCGGAGGTGACAAACACCACGTCGGAGGTGACAAACACCACGCCGGAGTCGACAAACACCACGCCGGAGTCGACAAACACAGTGCATCACTGCGCCCATGTTTTCGGCGCTGAATGGTGGTTGCGGCCGTGAGTGTCGACGGCTCGCCCCATTTGACGCGCGCTCGTGCCATCGCCGGCTGACGTCCGTTTGACTGGATTGCATTCATTGTCATACTCTCGGTTTCAGAACATGCCGCGCCGGCAACGTCGGCAGCGGAACTGTCACTCCGAGGATGCACAGCCCCAACCCATGTCCGAACATCCAAAGCCTCACCTCGTTCTCATACGGCCTCAAGGCCTGCACAAGCTCGTGGTCGGGCAGATCCAGCAAATGATCATCGAAGGAGTCTTGGGCCCTGGGACGCGTCTCAACGAGCGTTTACTTTGCGAGCAACTCGGCGTGTCGCGTACTCCACTGCGCGAAGCGCTGAAGATTCTCGCGGCGCAGGGACTCGTGGAATTGCTGCCAAACCGGGGCGCCGCCGTGGTGCAGCTGTCGGCAAAGGATATTGCCGAAACATTTGAAGTGATCAGCCATTTGGAAGCAATGGCCGGTGAGCTCGCCTGTGTCCGCATCACCGACGATGAGATCGACGAGATTCGAGTGCTGCATTTCGAAATGCTGGCCTGCCACGCCAGACGCGACCTGCCGGCGTATTATCGGACCAACCAAGCGATCCATGATCTCATCAACCGGGCGGCACGCAACGACGTGCTGCGCGAGCTATACACCACGGTCAACAGCCGCGTGAAGGCGCTGCGCTTCAGTGCAAATCTTGACCGCGAACGCTGGGACGCGGCCGTTCGCGAACATACGATGATGATCGAAGCGCTCGGGGCGAGAGACGGCGCCCGGATGGCATCCATTTTGGAAAGCCATCTGCTCGCCAAACGAGATGCGGCGTTGGCGAGTGCGGCGGCGAGCGCGGCTGAGGGCATAGCCCAGGTCGAGTCGCTCAAGCGCTCATCCATGGCTCTGCCCGGGGCGCATTCCTCCGAATAATAAGCGGCCTGCGTGCCGCCTATACATGTTGCACCGTTCGACCACCCGGGTACTGCTCTTGTTGTGCGTGATGTACATGATCACCTACATGGATCGGGTGAACGTGAGCACGGGGGCGATCGGATTCGGCAATGAGTTTCACCTGTCGAATATGCAGATCGGACTGGTCTTTTCCGCATTCGCCTATCCCTACCTGATCTTCCAGGTCATCGGCGGCTGGATCGGTGATCGCTTCGGACCGCGGCGAACCTTGACCGTCTGCTCGATCATCTGGGCGGGCGCGACGATTCTGACCGGCGTGGCGAGCGGCCTCGTGTCGATGCTCATCGCACGCGTGCTGCTCGGCCTTGGCGAGGGCGCCACCTTTCCGACGGCGACGCGGGCCCTGTCGAACTGGAGTCCTTCGCATCGGCGTGGCTTTGCACAAGGCGTCACGCACGCGTTCGCGCGTGTCGGCAACGCCATTACACCCCCCATCGTGACCTGGCTCATGATCGCGTTCAGCTGGCGCGGCGCCTTCATCGTGCTGGGAATCTTCAGCTTCGGGTGGGCTCTGGTCTGGCACTGGTATTTCCGCGACGACCCGCGCGATCACGCCAGGATCACCGCGCAGGAGATCGAAGTTTTGCCGACCTACGCGGGAGTCAAGGAAACGCCGGCGGTGCCTTGGAAGGCACTCATCAAACGCATGCTGCCGGTGACCGTGGTGTACTTTTGCTACGGCTGGACCCTGTGGCTCTTCCTGACCTGGATTCCGCAGTTTTTTCTGCACAACTACCAGATGAACCTCAAAGATTCTGCGGCGTTCGCCTCCGGAGTATTTTTTGCGGGTGTTCTGGGCGACTGGCTCGGCGGACATATCACGGATTGGCTGCTGAAGCGCACGCAGAGCCGCACCAAGGCACGCAGCTACATGGTGGTGGCCTGCAACCTGGGGGCGCTCGCGTCGCTGTTGCCGATTCCATTCGTGCACGACCCGACGGTGGCGGCCATCGCTTTGAGCCTCGGATTCTTCTTCGCGGAGATGACCATCGGTCCGATGTGGGCGATTCCGATGGATATCGCGCCCAGGTATTCCGGAACGGCAAGCGGACTGATGAATACGGGTTCCGCGCTCGCCGCGATCTTGAGCCCCGTGGCGGGTGGCTGGATCATCGATGTCACCGGCAATTGGGACTGGCCTTTCATCGGCTCCATGGGATTGATGGTCGTCGGCGCCGTAGTCGCCCTTGCCATGAAACCCGAACGGCAATTCTGAGTATGGGACCGGCGTATCACGGTGCTTGTCGCATAATTCGCCTAACTCGCCTAACTCGCCTAACTCGCCTAAGGAGCAGATGATCTCAAGGCAGATCGCAGCAAGTCTCTGATGATGTTCGGCGCGAACTCGTACCATTCGATACCGGCCCCCTTCTTGAGCCTCCGTGAGACATGTGCCTTGATCACTGCGGTTCGCGTGGATGGCGCCGGGAGCGCGATGCTGACCTCGATGAGGGTATGAAGGCGCAGGTCGCGATCGGATTCTATGAGAGCTCCGCTCAGGCTCAGATTCTTCAGGCAACCGCTTGCTTCGGGCAATGCGGCTGTTTCAACCCGGACAGGAATATTGACCTTGACTCGTTCGCCCCATCGGTGCTCGAGTCCGTTCTGCACATATGACATGAGGTTTCCCTCTTCAGGCCACTACGTTTGCAGACGGATCGAGCAGCTTCGCAAATTCGTCGGCAGCGATCGGCCTGTGGAAATAGTAGCCCTGGCCCTGTGCACAATTTTGAGCCTGCAGGGCCAGAAGCTGTTCCCGCGTTTCCACGCCCTCGGCAATGACCTGCAGATGAAAACTACGTCCCAAATTGATTACCGCGCTCACGAGTTTCGAGTCATCGGAATCGGTGCAAAGACCGTGGACAAATGATTTGTCGATCTTAAGAGAGTCGATCGGAAACCGCTTCAAATAACTCAGGCTTGAATATCCGGTGCCGAAGTCGTCCAGCGCAAGTCGAATCCCCATATCCTTGAGTGCGCGCAGCACCGCGATCGTGGATTGAGGGTCTTGCATGAACGCGGTCTCGGTCAATTCGAGCTCCAGATACCGCGGTTCCAATCCGGTCTCCTGCAGAATTTCCCTTACGTGAGCGACGAAGTTGCTCGATCGCAATTCCACAGCCGAAATATTGACCGCAATGGGTATCGCCGCGAGGTGCTCATCCAACCAGCGCCGCCTTTGGCGACATGCCTCGCGCAGGACCCACCTCCCGATGGGCACGATATAACCGCACTGTTCAGCAATGGGTATGAAATCCTGGGGATAGACGATGCCTCGCTCGGGTTGACGCCATCGAAGAAGCGCCTCGGCGCCGGTGAGGGTTTCCGCCATCAGATCCATCTTCGGCTGGTAGTGCAGCACGAATTCGCGGCGTTCCAAGGCATGGCGCAGGCTCCCCTCAATGGACTGCCGCTCCAAGGCATGCTCGTTCATCGTGGGCTTGAAGAACTGATAGTTATTGCGCCCATTGTCCTTGGCATTCAGCATCGCAATGTCTGCGTTCTTGAGGAGCGTTTCGGCATCTGTCCCGTCATCCGGATAGATCCCGATTCCAATGCTCACGGTAACCTGCAGATCGTGGTCCTCGACGCGGTGCGGCATGCCGGCGACAGTGAGGATCTTTTGCGCACTGAGGCCGGCGTCTGCTGCGTGCGCCACGGAAGAGAGCAGGATCACGAATTCATCCCCGCCCTGGCGGCTGATGGTGTCCGAACTGCGCACGCTGGCGACCAGTCGACGAGCGATCGACAGGAGGAGCTTGTCGCCGATCAAGTGTCCGAGGGAGTCATTCACGTGCTTGAAGCGGTCGACATCTACGAACAAAATCGCCAACTGCTGCTGGTGGCGATGCGCCGCGCAGATCGCCTGGGTCAGGCGATCGTTCAGCAGAGGGCGGTTTGGCAGGTCGGTCAGATAGTCGTATTGCGCGAGATGCGATAGTTTTTGAGACATCGCGCGCGCCTGGGTGACATCGTGAAAGACCATGACGCCGCCCGTCACGCGTCCTCTGCGATCATGGATGGGTGCGGTGGAGTCTTCGATGGCCGACTCGACTCCGTCAGCTCGGATGAGGATGCTCCCGTCCGGCAGATTCATAGGCTTATTCGTCTCAATGACCAAAGCCATGGGATCTATCGAACGGCGGTGAACCAAGCCATCGATGATTCGAAACACTTGGGCAAATGGCCGTCCAATCGCCTCATCGGCTGCACAACCGGTCAGAGCTTCAGCAATGGGGTTGAGAAAGGTCACATTGCCCAGGACATCCGTGCAAACGACCGCATCACCGATTGAATTGAGGGTCACCTGGGCGCGCTCTTTCTCTCTGAACAAGGCCTCGGCGTTTGATGAGCGCTCGAGCATGTTGCGCAGCGCCTTGGGCAGTGAGTAGTCATCGAGATGATCTTCCAAGAGGTAGTCCTGCGCTCCGCGCCGCACGGCGAGTTTCGCGGCATCCTCGCGTCCCAGATCGCTGAGCACGAGAATGGGAATATCGGGCGCTACCCGGAATATCCGATTGAAGGTTTGCAGCCCATGGCTGTCGGGCAGGAACAGGTTGACCAAAATCGCGTCTATGTGCTCTTTTCCATCCTTGCGCAGTCGCTGCACAGCTTCCGAGCAACGCTCGACCCATTCGACGATGAAAAATCCTTCGGGTGAGTTGAGAAGCGAGTCTTTTACCGTCTGGGCTTTCGCGGCATCATCGTGTATCAGCAGCACCGTCTGTGGCATAGCACCCTCCTTGCGCATCTATCGCATTGAACTGACTGCATTTGTTCTTGTCTGTCTGTTAGCGCACATTGCACCGCAGCTCAACTCCCGCTAAGTGCGACAACGCACAGACGGCTCGAAGCGCGAGAGCCTAAGGTGCGGCGTGCTCCACGAGTTTATCAAGACGAACCGCGCGGTCTTGATTGATCAGTGCCGCGCTATGGTCGCCGGCAGGTCTGAACCCACGGCGGCCGACCATGGACTCCCCCACGGGGTGCCGATCTTTCTCGATCAACTCATTGACGCTCTGACCATTGAGCAAGCCTCCGAGCCGTCACGGAGCGCCTCGGATGTACCGCGTGCCTCCGTTTGCGAAATTGGATCAATGGCGGCATTGCATGGACGCGACTTATTGGAGCGCGGATTCACGCTCGAACAGGTGGTTCGAGACTATGGCGATGTCTGCCAAGCCGTCACCGATCTTGCCTTTAGAGACGGCGCTTCAATCAAAGTCGATGAATTTCGCACTTTCAACCGGTGCCTCGACAAAGCGATCGCGGGCGCCGTCACGGAGTATGCGTACCGGCAAGCTGCCCTCATAACCGAAGACGGCTTCCAGGCATTGAACTCACGGCTTGGACCCTTGGCCCATGAACTGAGAAACTACCTGCAAATTGCGACCTACGCGGTCAGAGCCATCAAAGCCGGCAGTGTCGGGATGTCGGGTGCGACGGGGGCGGTGCTTGACCGCAGCCTCATTGGAATGCGCAATCTCATCGACCGTTCACTGGCTGAAGTGCGGGTGACGGCAGGCCTGGCGCCGCGGCTTAGATCTGTTCGCCTTGCCGATTTCCTGGGCGAGGTCGCGTCCTCGGCCTCACTTGATCCTCTGGCACGGGAATGCCAGTTCACGGTGACACCCACGGACCAGAACATAGAGGTCGATGTGGACCCCGAGATGCTCGCGGCAGCGGTCGGCAACTTGCTGCAGAATGCGTTCAAGTTTACGAAGCGCCACAGTGAGGTGCGTCTGCACGCGCACGTTGCCGCAGGCCGGGTTCTGCTCGAAGTCGAGGATCACTGCGGTGGTCTCCCGGACGGTAGCCCTGAAAAACTGTTGTTGCCGTATGTTCAAAGTGGCCAAGATCGGTCGGGGCTGGGGCTAGGTCTGGACATCTGTCGACGCAGTGTCGAGGCGAACAATGGCTTCTTGAGGGTTCGCGATGTACCGGGATCCGGGTGCGTCTTTACCATCGACCTGCCGCCCAGCCCGTCGGCGACGCTCGAGGGCGAGTACCGCATTCGTCAATCGGAGACGATGTTCGACAGGGGCATCGATACGGTCAACACCGTGGCGCCCGCTTCGGTCCGCAGGAGCTGAACGCTGCCATCCAGCGAGCGGATTCGATGTTGCATCGAGGCCAGGATCATCGCCGGTTCCGCCGTTTGAGTTTCGGCGCGAGCGGTGCCGTCATCTGAAAATCGCATCCAAAACCTTCCGTGATCCACAGACACCGCGAGGCCGGTCGATTTAACCGATGCGCGCTCGACCGTTAACGATATCGCCTCTTGAGCAATGCGGAAGAGGGTGGTCGCTGCCTGCGATTCGAACCGCGGCTCAACTTCCGGATAGCTTTCAGACGACACGACATCGGAATTGCCCCAACTCTTCTTGAGTTGCCACCGAAGTGCCGCGAACAAGCCGAAATTGTCCAATATGCTCGGCCGCAATTCTTCCATGACACGACGCTTCAAGTCGATGGCCTGCTCGAGCGTTCTTTTCACTCGGTCCAGACGATTCAACGCGTTTTGACTGAGTGCGGGATTGACGCGGCGCACCGCATCTAGATCCATGACCGCTGCTCCCATCAATCCGCCCAGTTCGTCGTGCAACTCGTGAGATAGGGCGGTGTTTTTCAATTCTGCGGCATTTTGTAAGTGGGTTACCAACCCTTCCAACTGTGTTCCTTCAATTGGGATGGACATTTGCGTGAGCATAAGGCGCTCGAACCAGGCACTGCCAGCCATCCCCCGGACGAAGGGACGTAAGACGAGCCCTACGCCAGATTCACCTGACGATCACCTCTGGGCATCGGCGGGGTAGGCACGCGGATAGGGACAGCGCGTCGAGGCCCGCCCGATGAACGTCTTTTTTACTTCAGGCGTGCGCTGGCGTACAGACCGAGGGGGTTCAGTGCGCCAATTTATTGAGTCCATCTTGACGGTTGAGTTCAGTTGCAAAGTACGCTCACCACCGGTCCTCCGCCCTCAGCGTCGGCTTTTTCGAAAGACAATGGCGGACAATTTCAGTCAGCATCGCTGTGGAGAGCTCGCTGGCAAGTGATCAATTCGATAGTGCCCTACGTGCTGCTTTGGTTTGCAATGGACCGCGCGCTGGCCATTGCCTATTGGCTGATGCTGCCGGTGGCTTTTCTTGCCGCTGGTTTTCTGGTCCGCATTTTTATTATTTTTCACGACTGCGGTCACGCGTCATTCTTCAAGTCCAAAAGAGCCAACAATGCCATGGGCATTTTTACGGGGCTTCTGAATATGACGCCATATCGTCACTGGCGGTGGCAACACGCGCTGCACCACGGGACCTCGAGTGACCTGGATCGACGCGGCATCGGCGATGTATGGATGATGACGGTACAGGAATATCTTCAGAGCACTCGTTTGCAGCGTCTGGCGTACAGGATTGTGAGAAATCCCTTGGTGCTTTTCTTGATTGCGCCGCTCTTCGTCTTTGTCGTGCAGCAGCGGTTTGCCTCGCCCACAGCTCCCCGGCGGGAGCGTCAGTCGGTTCGACGCACAAATCTCGGCTTGTGCGCCTTGGTGCTCCTCATGGGTGCCGTGATGGGCTTCAAATCCTTTTTGTTGATTCAGTTCACCGTGTTGGCCATTGCCGGTGCCTTCGGTTTATGGCTGTTCTACGTGCAGCATCAATTCGAGGGCACTTATTGGGCGCGCACTGGAACTTGGTGCTACACCGAAGCGGCGCTCAAGGGCAGCTCCTTTTATAAACTCCCCAGAATCCTACAATGGTTCAGCGGCAATATTGGGTTTCATCATATCCATCACTTGAGTCCGCGTATTCCGAACTACTACCTTCAGCGATGCCACGAGGCAAACCCCCTCTTTGCGACAATCAAGCCCGTCACGCTGGGGGCGAGTCTCAAGTCTCTCAGATTTCGCCTTTGGGACGAGCAGCGCAGGGTGTTCGTGGGCTTTCGCCATTTGCGCGTCGTCCGGTGAGGTTCGCCCGAAGGCGCCGGCGGCGAAATCGACACCCTTCTGTTCAGGCGGCTTTCTTGCGGTTGGCCTCCAGCCGCTGGTCGACGAGGGCGACGATGGCGTCGATGGCCGGGTGGCTCTTGCCCTTCTGGCGTGCAATGAGTTGCACGAGCTTGTCCGCACGCTCGATGTGAGGCGCGCCATTCTGCAGGGCGCGGGCAGCCGATGCCGGACGCGTGAGGCTTTGCGCCGCGGCCGCGTATTTCTCGAACGGCACCAGATCGGACCGCGCGCCACCGAGCGTGACGCATAGGTCGTTGACGAAATCATAAATCGATTTCGACTCCTCGATGTTGGAGTGCACGGCTTCCTGGGCCGTGCGCATCCCGGTGGGGGTAATGCAGCGGTAATTGCCGGCCAGCAGCATGGCCCACTTGGCCAGCGGGACAAAGATCGAGTCGTGCAACTTGAGCTTTACCGGCAGCTCGATTCGCCCTTCAGGGGTGTCCATGCGCACCGCTTCGATGTCGTTGGCCAGGTCGCGCAAAATGGAAGTCATCTTGTCATCGTCGAAGCGCGCGACCTTGAAGTTTGTCGGCAACGTCACTTGCAGCACGTTGACTTTCTCGTCCGGCGGCCGCACGGCCTGCGGATCGGGGCTGCACAAGGTGACTGTCGCCGGATCGAAGTGATCCCAGACGCTCGGATCGGTGTACGCGGGCGCCAGCGCCGCGTGGTTCAGTCCCGAAATGCGCTTCACGTAGGGAAGCGGCGGCATGTTCATGATGGACATGCAGGGCGCTTTGGATTTTGCGATGGTTTCAAGCAACTCGCGTACGCCCGGCGAGCGGTATTGGGGCTCTTGCATCGCGAGGCCGACCAGGTCGAAGTTTTTCGGATCAAAATCGCGGGCTGAACCTGCGGAGACTTTTCCGGCCAGCTTGCGCGAGTCGATCTCGATCATTCCTTGGCGTCCCTTCACCGGCATCCGCACCCGAAATCCCTCTGCGTTGATCAGATCGGCCTCCGGCGGCAGGCAGACCAAGGAGACCTTGTGACCTGCGAACATGAGCTTGGAGGCCAGAAGGGAGCCGTAAGAGGCCCCAAGAATCAAGATGTTATGCACGGGCATGAATAATCCTTCAGTGAACTTGGCGCCTCCCGGCACGTCGGTCGCATGCGGAGGTAGGGACAATATGTCTGACAATTTGTCGATTGTCTATTGTATGCAAAGGGCATCCCCGGCCTACCGTCCAGTTTCCCGTATCAATGCCGATGACAATGGCCGACTATTGCGAATTCGCGCAAGGACCCATGAGCGTCAGCGACTCAGCCGCCATGAATGACCGCAAATACGACATCGTTCTTTATGGGGCCTCCGGGTTTACCGGCAGACAGACGGTTGCGTACTGCAAGCAATTCGCGCCGCGCGGATTGCGTTGGGCCATCGCCGGGCGCAATCGATCCAAGCTTGAAAGCGTCAATTCGGCAGGCGCGGACGTGTTGATCGCCGACGCGCAGGACGACAGTGCGCTCAACAGGTTGGCGGCACAGACCCGCGTCGTTGCCACCACGGCGGGACCGTTCAGCCTGTACGGCACGAAATTGCTCGAGGCCTGCGTGCGCAACCTTACGCATTATTGCGACATCACCGGCGAGACCCCGTGGATCCGCCAACAAATCGATCGGCATCATGCGCAGGCGGCGGCCGACGGTACGCGCATCGTGCCGTGCTGCGGTTTCGATTCGATTCCGTCGGATTTCGGCGCGTGGCTCATCACGCGCCGCGTTCACGAAGATCTGCAATCGGAGTGTACGAGCGTCTCTGCGTATTTTCGGGTCGGCGGCGGATTCAATGGCGGCACGGTGGCTTCATTCCTGCACATGATGGAAACGGACCAAATCGCGGTCGCCCGGGATCCCTTCCTGCTGGACCCAGATCCCGCGGCGCACACGCCTGAGGAGCGCGTGCGCAATGCAGACCCTGCCGCCGTTCGCTTCGACGCCGAGGTGGGTCAGTGGGTAGCCCCCTTTCTCATGGGATCGATCAACACGCGCATCGTGCGACGCACCCAGGCGCTTCTGGGGCCACGCTTCGACTATCAGGAGTATTCGAAGTTCGGGAATGCCCGGACCGCGCGCGCAGTGCTGATCGGCGGCAAGGTGTTCGAAACGATGGCCGCGTGGGGGATTGGCCGGCGCATCATCAAGGGGCTGCTGCCGAAACCCGGAGAGGGGCCTTCGGAGAAGGTCATGGACGGTGGATTTTTCCAATGCGAATTTGTTGCCGTGGCGAAGAACGGAAAGCGCATGCGCGGCATCTTCCAGGGCCAGGGCGATGCGGGGAATCGCATCACCGTCAAGTGTCTATGCGAGTCCGCGTTCGTTCTGGCGCAGGGACAAATGAGGAGTACGGATGTAAAGACGCTCACCGGAGGTGTGCTTACGCCCGTGACCGGATTGGGAGAGGCGTTGGTGGGCCGCTTGGCCAAGGCCGGGATCGGCTTTCAGATCGTAGTGGCTCCGGAATCCGGATGATGGAGCCGAGGGTCGCGCTCATCGAAACCTGCGCCGTCGCGATCTTCCGCGGCTGACCATGGATCGATCAGTCGCGCGAAGCGAACGATGCGCAGCAGGCCGCCCAAAAGCGCGATGCTCGCGACGCAGGTCGGCAGCGGGAAGCGCCAAAACAGCCCGAGCATGGTGAGTGAAGACAAGGCCACCGCGGCCCATCGTGCGGCAACATGATGGGGTCTCGAGGCGCTCACTTCAGCGGCACCGGGACGGCAAATAGGAGCGTGCCCTGTTCATGGGACAGGGCGGTGATTTTTTGCAGACGGCTGGCGGCCAGTTCGCTGAACTCGCGCTCGAGGGCGCGGTAGCTATCGACCAAGGACGCGCCGAAGTCGGTGAGGCAGATGCCGCCGCCGCCGTTGCCGCCGCGGGTGGCGAGGGTGACGGGGGCTTGGAAGGCGCATTTGAGGCTCTCCGCCAGTTGCCAGGCGTGCCGGTAACTGATCCCCAAATCCCGTGCCGCTTGGGACAGGGAGCCTGCGTGGCGAATCGCTTCGAGCAGCTCGATTTTCCCCGGACCCACATGCGCGTGTTTGGCGAAATCGATTCTGACCGGTTGGAGGCGGTTGAGCATGACTTGCCGTGCCCTTAAGGAGCGTGCTCGGAAAGTTGGTTGTAGGTCTCGGGGGTCATGTCGGGCAATTTGCGCACGAAGGCCACCACGTCCCAGATTGCCGCATCGTCCAGGGTTTTGCTCCAAGAGGGCATGGCGCTCATCTTGATGCCATGCTTGATGATCCAGAAGGCGCGCTGGGCCTGCTCCAGTTCGCCTTGGGCCAGGTTCGGCGGATGCGGATAGAGTCCTTGGCGCACCTCGGATTTACTGACCCCGGGGGCGAGGTGACAGCCCACGCACAGGGCCGCATAGTGCTTGGCACCGGCTGCGATGCGCACCGGATCCTCGATATAGTGTGCATCGATGGAGCTCGAGCGCACAGCGATGGAACGATCGCGCAATTGCTCGATCAGCGCCAACGTCATCTTCGTGTGATGATCGTCGGCCCCGATGTCGTAGATCCCTAGGCCGATAAAAGCGCCCCCGCCGATCGCCAGAACGGCGAGGGTGCCGACCACAATCAAACCGATTTTTGCGGTCTTGAGCATGGGAACTTACTGCACCACGATGGTCCCGACCATCCGCGGATGAAGCGAACACGTAAAATGATACGTGCCGGGCTTGTCGAACTTGAACGAATAGCTATCGTTCGTATCCATGGCGCCCGACTTGAACGCTCCGGTGTCGCTGACCACGGTATGCACGTCATCGTCCTGGTTGGTCCAAGTCACGGTCGTGCCGGCCTTGACCGTGAGCGGCGTCGGATTGAATTTGAAATCCTTCACCACGATTTTACTCGCGTCCGGGGTGTCGGCAGCCGAGGGGATGGACACGGTAACGCCCCATAGCGTCGCCATGCTGACCGCTGTCAGCAGCAATCGAGTTCGTTTCAGAATCATGTAACTACCCTTTAATATTGAACGGTTGACGCCTAGGCGAGCGCCGTGTCGTTGAGCGCGAGGGCGCTCGGATGTTTGACCACCGAGACGCTGGTGATGCCGAGCATGGCGGCCAGTTGGTCGGAGGGCACTTTCAAGGGTCCGGGACCTGAGCCGACGCCGGCGGCAGGCTGCGGATAGGAAGTGGAGCGTGCGGTGTGGAAGGTCATGTTGCCTTCGGTTTTCTGCACGATCTGGTGGATGTGGCCGTTGAGCACGGTGACCGAGCCGAAGCGGCGCAGTTGCGAGAGCAGCTGATCCGCATCCCCGGTGCCCCATCCCCAGGGCTCGTAGATGGTCCACAGCGGCATGTGGGCAAAGACCACGATGGGGGTGCTGGAGGAGCGGCCTTTGAGATCCGCGGCCACCCAGGCGAGCTGATCCGCCCCCAAGGTGCCCAAGCCGCCCGGCTTGAACTGCAGTACGTTGATCAGGCCGATGAAGTGCACGCCGGCATGATCGAAGCTGTAATAGCCTTTGTTGTTGGAGGCCTTGCCGAAGCGGTTGAAGTACTCGGTCACGGTGGCATCGCTGGTGTCGTGCTCGCCCGGGACGGTGTGCATCTCGGTGGTGCGCAGGCGCGAGAACAGCTGC